>JAABUN010001327.1_pt1 | contig 55752 bp, 61 predicted proteins | sample 5559311 | NCBI WGS metagenome assembly JAABUN01 (sample SAMN10711877, study PRJNA513370) | rock metagenome | isolation source: Antarctica rocks | place: Antarctica: Victoria Land, Siegfried Peak sud
GGAAACCATCTTGGCCAGCGTTCATGTGCGAGCGCGACAACAGGCCGGACATATGAACGCAAGCGATCTGATCAAACCACCGCCAAACCTTGCAAGGAGGGGGCCGTCCACATATGACGGACAGGCAGCTAAGCCGCTCTAAACCGAGCGGTCTTGACTTAGAGCGCACTCTAAGTCGTATGGGTTCCGGCGTCGTGACGGAACAAGGTAAGCCATGAAGATCGGAGACCTCGCAAGGCGCACTGGCCTCAGCGCCCACACGATCCGGTACTACGAACGGATCGGGCTGTTGCCGCGTGCGTCCCGGGGACGGTCGAGCCAGCGGGAGTACGACGCATCCATCCTACCCTGGATCGAGTTCCTCGGCCGTCTGAAAACGACCGGGATGCCGATCCGTGACATGGTGCGATACGCCGACTTGCGTGCAAAAGGCCCCACCTCCAATGCGGAGCGAAGGGAACTTCTTGTCCAACACCGGTCCCACGTCTGCGCTCATGTCGCTGAGCTTCAGGCCTGCCTGTCCGTCCTCGACACAAAGATCGCCGGCTATGCCGGTCAGCAAAGGACGGAAGAGTATCATGACACAACCACACCAAGACACGAACGAACGGTTCGAGAGGGGCTTGCGCGCGCTCAATGAGATCGACGGCCATGCCGGCCAGGGCGTCGTCGATTCTCTGGCTGACATTGCCCCCGAATTTGCCCGATACCTGATCGAGTTCCCCTTTGGCGACATCTACTCGCGTCCGGGCCTCGATCTCCGCAGCCGGGAAGTTGCAACGATTGCCGCCCTGACGGCCATGGGCAACGCCGCGCCACAGCTCAAAGTTCACATCCAAGCCGGCCTAAACGTCGGCCTGAGCCGCGATGAGATTGTCGAGACAATCATGCAGATGGCGGTTTACGCAGGTTTCCCGGCAGCGTTGAACGGCCTGTTCGCCGCAAAGGAGGTTTTCGCAAACCTCCCAACCTAATCGGAGACGATGGGCGTCACAGGAAGTTTTCTGTGACGTTCAACGCTTCAAGGCGAGCGCCACCCCTGCGCCCACCAGCACGCCACCTCCGGCGCGGTTGAAACTGCGCCGCACGGAGGGTCGTCGCACCAGCGATGATGCTTGCCCGGCCAGCGTGGCCCAAAGAAACGTACTTGCCGAAGCCATGGTGACGAAGCTCGCAACCAGAATCAGCGCTTGCAGCAGGAACGGTGCAGACGGCGAGACGAACTGCGGGACGAAAGCGACAAAGAATGCGATGCCCTTAGGGTTCAGCGCCGTCACTATGTAGACCTGGCGGAAGGCGGCTCCTGCCCGAAGCGGCGGCGTAGCGTCCGTGGACACTGGTGCGCGCCAGAGCTTCACGCCAAGGTAGATGAGGTAAGCTGCGCCTACCCACTTGAGCAGCGTGAAGGCGGCGGCCGAGGCGGCCAGCAACGCCCCTAGCCCGGCCAATGACAGCGCCATGGCAGCCAGGTCCCCGAGGGCCACCCCTGCAACCAGAGCTAAGGCGTGCCGTCGCCCTGCGCCCAAAGATTGGCCGATCACCATCAGGACGGTCGGGCCTGGGATCGCGAGCAGAACCGCCGTGGCAAGGAGGAAGGTGAGCCAGGTATGGAGCGTCATGCGGCTGTTCTAACGCCTAAGTTGCCCGATTGCCATTTCAGAGCGCAGGCGAACAGATGGTCCGTTTCCCTACCCTGCTACCAGGCCAGGCGCACGTCACTTTAATCTTAGGAGCCGTCATAAAGTAACTACGCCACAACAGAAAATAATAATGTGCGATTTCAATGGTTTAAATTTCCAAGTTAGATCGGTTATTTTATAGCGGCCCCTTAGTTCCAGGCAGCGTGCGCCAGGGCTGATGAGTGCAAGCTCGTCTCATCTAGTCCGCCGTCCAGGGTTGCCGGACAGCCTGGCCTGCCCGCCTGGGGTTCGGACACTGGTGGCGAATTCACCAGCCCCGCCGGCAGGCTATCCTTGGCGCCCGTCGCCAGACCGAATAGTGCGGCCGACGCGGGTTGGGCAGACCGTCTTGCCCGTGAACAGAAGATGAACTCGGAATTCGCCACCAGTGTCGGTTCGTTTGACGGACAAGCGTCCTGTGCAGCCTTGGGCACCACGAAGGTTGCCTGGTCTTGCCCGGAAGGCTATCACGACACCTGACGAATTGTGCACACCTGGACTCGACGGCGCATCCTCAGAACTGTATTGGTTGTTCATCGGAGCTTATTAGGAGACGTGTCTTCCATTTCTTTCACCTGCCAAACAACCGTCCCGTTTCAAGCGTTAGCCAGTTCGTGGACTTGATCCAAGAGATCGAGGCGCCCTCACGGATAGCGACTGTGTATCGTGGGCACTCAAAGGCCAGCTATGAGTTAGTTCCATCGCTCTTCAGGGATAAGGGCCATAGAAGGAATGAGGCGGAGATGATGCGAAGAATCTTTGCATCGCAGCCTGACGCGTTCAAGGACGATTACACGACGCTGGAGAAGCTTGTCCGCTTTCAGCATTTTGGACTTCCTACACGTCTGATGGACGTTACATGGAACCCACTTGTTGCTTTGTACTTCTGCGTGAAGAACGAAAGGAAATGTGACGGCGAGGTCGTCGTGATTGCCTGCACTCCCGCAAAGGAAAAGTATTTTGACAGCGACACGGTAAGCTGCCTAGCCAATCTTGCTTATTTAAAAGGCTTCGAGCAGAGTGTTCTTCGTAAAAATCTTTGCATCACGGCCGAAGCATTTAACGAATTAGCCGAGACAAGACGACTTGTAAGCTTCATCAAGGCAGAGAAATCTTACTTTCTGAATTGCATAAGTCCAGAGGACCTCGATCAATCCGTCTTGGTTCGACCGAAGCAGTCAAATCGCCGAATTGTCGCCCAAAACGGAGCCTTTATTATGTTTGGTCTTAACGATAGTCTCGTTCGATCCGATGTATCAAACTCATTTGAGGTGATAAAGCTAGCGGTGGAAAAGAATAGTAAGCAGCCCATCTTAAGTCAGCTTGAGAAGCTCGGATTCAATGACGAGGCCATGTTTCCTGAACTGGAGAGCGCAGCTAAGTACGTAAAGGGGCAATTCAGCCAGCAGTAACGCCCGAAACATCGAAAAGGTCTGCTGTGGATTGAGAGCCGCTACAGTCGGGTGCCAGCTAGGCATCATCTGTCCTGGCGGGGTAGTCCATCACTGTGCCATGAAAGTTGAAGGGTGCTGACCCTGTACTTCGCGCCAGGCGCAAGCTAGACGGCCAACTGTCCGCTTGGGTTCGTTTGACGGACAGGCGGCTAAGCCGCTCTAAACCTGGCCATGCACACGTTGTACCGCTCCCCCCAGAGCTGTTCGCTCGCACCGCACAGGGAGGACGTGGTAAGGGCCAACGTATGACGAACCCGAACCCAAGCTACCCATACAGGGTAAGTCTTCCTGAACGAGACAAGGCCGGCGTCCAGCGATGGAGGAAAGCCCGCAGCTTTCGGGAGCGAGTGGTGATCTGCGAACTTGGTGGAGATCGTATCATCATAGAATGCGCCAACCTTGACGACGCGAATGATCTCCAGGCAGCAGCCTACTTGGCACTACTCTCCTAGTGTTTGCCAAGTGCATAATCGCCCATGGTTAGAGGTGAGGGGCAGAGCTAAGCACAGAGGGAAGTGGGTCAGTTTGAAATCAGGGATGGATCATAGTCCTAGATATCCAGCTTCGGCTGACTACTCGCGCTCTCCCGTGCAGCCCGCTTGAACGCGGCTCCGGTATCCACGAGCGGGATCGCCGGTTTGGCACCTGCCAGCGCCTGTTCCACGGTGATGATCTGCAAGCGCGGATACTGTCGTTCCCCAAGCGTATAGAAGCCTGCCGACGCAGCCTCCTTCTCCATGGGCCGGGTTGGGGGTTCAAGCGTCAGGAACACGCCTATGGGCGCCTTTTCGCGGTCCATCACGCCCTTGAGGTCACGCACCATAGGCACGCTCACGCCGCCGCCCTTGACGCTTACGATGGCCCGCTCCGTCGTCTTGGCGTCAGAGCGGAAATAGATCAGGCCGTCTATCCCCCCGTCTGCCCCCTTTTTCTTACCGCCGTAGGGTTGGGCGTCAATCAAGGACACTGCCCACCATTGAAACTGGTACTTGTCGCGGCTCGCTAGATCACGCGCCCCCTCCAGGTCCTTTGGCGTACCGTGAACCTCAAATACGATGCTTAGGAAAGCATCTTTCAAACGGCGCTCAATGAGGCTGATTGCGAGATGCGTTACGTCAATGCCGATCCACTGGCGATTGAGCTTTTGGGCGGCGTGGATCGTGGTTCCGCAACCGCAGAATGGATCAAGCACCACGTCGCCGGGGTTGCTGCTGGCGGAAAGTATGCGCTCCATAAGTGAGAGAGGCTTTTGCGTTGGATAACCAAGGCGTTCTACCATTGATCCCGAAAGTGAAGCGATATCAGTCCACATGGTTTGCACGGGCGTGCCCTTGCTCTGATCCAAGTACAGCTTTTTACTAACGTATCCCGTTTTTGAGTAAACAAGCTGACCAGCATCGTGCATCGCCTGCATCTTTGCCTTGTTGATGCGCCATGCACGGGTGTGACCATTCCACTCAAATACTGGGTTGCCTTTCTCTGCGCCTCCGGGTCCAGTCAGGGGCGACATACGGTATCTGCGGCCGTCGCTGTCTTTGTTCCTATAAGCGGCATCGGAATATTCTTGAGAAAGCTCGGTGTATAGTTGCGTCCAACTCTGCTTTCCAGCCGCCTTAGCATAGAATAAAATATTGTCCTGAACGCGACCATAATGCTTTGAGCCTTGGACTACATCATTATGAGCACCATACCGCTTCCAAGCTATTTCGTTCACAAAATTGGTTGGGCCGAATATTCCATCTAGCACAAGCTTGAGGTAGTGGCTCGCAGTTGGGTCACAATGCAAATACAGGCTGCCAGTCGGCTTGAGAACTCGGTGCAATTCAATTAGACGCACGGCCATCATGGCTAAGTAAGCCATCATGTCATTCTCGCCTAAGAAGGAGCGCATGGCGCGAAGCAGATCGGCAGCATCCGTGTTACCGGACCTTAGCACTTGATCAAACGCGCTTTCGGCTTCTTGTCCCCAATGCCAAGCGTCTTCAAACGCCTCGATCTGCGATTGTGATTTATCCCCAGCAAGCGACCGGAATAACACGTTGTAGTTTGCGTTTGAGTTGAACGGCGGATCGAGATAAACGAGGTCCACGCTCTCGCTGGCGATGCTGTCCCGCAGCACGTCGAGGTTGTCACCGTAGTAGAGGGCGTTGCTCATGCGGTCAGGCGTCCTTGGCTGCCTCCCAAGCCTCCAACACCTGCACCATGTCTGCAAGCTCCCAGAGATGCCCGGTGACGCCCGCCGCCATGGCCGGGGTGCAGCGCAGCGTCTGGTGAATGCGGACGAAGTTGTAGTGCAGGGTGTGGATGGCAACCGAGTGAGCGTGGTTCTCGATCTTCTTGGAGAAGGCGTTCGTCAGGCGGGTGAACCGGCGCGATCCCATCCGCAGCGTCAGGTTGGCCCGCTCCGCATAGCTGGTGCCGACGTGTGCCAGGTCAGGACGCCCCTCTACCCGGCGCCCGACCATGCTGCCGGCGACATAGCCGTCCCTGTCTATGCCGGCCTATGTAGCGGCTGTCACTCCGTCCGTGCGTACGCTAGTTTCTGCTTGGGGGCTTCTGCCATATCCATCTCACCCACCGCTGTCTCTGCCTCTTGAGGAGCGAAATCCAGCTTGTGGCACTCTTTGGTGCGTTCGGGTAGGCCGGTGCTGTGGCAGACGGTCCAAGCAAATGGCCTGTCCTCCGGCTGGAGCTGCACGGTCAAATGCCAGGTGCCGCCGCGTCGTGCGGGAACCTCGGCCTTGTGGAGGTCACGCCATAGAACGGGGTCTTGGGTACTCTTGGTGAAGGCACGTAAGGCATGTGGGCGCAACCGCTGGTCGGCTCTCGGCTTCCTGGCGAAAGTCCGAGGCGCTTCACCAGGAGCGCTCAAGACCCCGTTCTATGGCGTGACCCTAAGACGCGCTGCCGACGTTCGAGGCGGGCGGCTTGCAGACCGTCGAGGCTGCCGGCAACAGGATCGTCGGCGTTCCCAAGCACGGCGACACGGGTGGCGCTGCGGACGGCAGAATTGCAGAAGCTGGCGGCGCAGGGCGCGCGGGTGGTAGCGAGGCCGCGTGCTGCCGAGAGCCAGAAGGCGGGGCTGAGTGCATGATTGTTCTCGATGCTGGTATTGCCTTTCGCGCAAGACCGCTTGATGCCGAGTGTGGTCCGAATACTTGGCTTCATGCTTATTGGTATTGCTTGGCCTCTACGAGTAGGAAGCCAAGTCTTTGGGGAGGTACTTTTGACACTTGTTGTTGCTGGAATAAATGAGAATGCGGCTTTTATGATATCTGATGTGATAGTATCTACACACACGGATCTGTGGCAATCGGGAAAGGAGATTTCATACCCAACAAAGCCGAAGGCGCATATTTCTGAAAGAATGATTGCAATAGATTTAGTACAGAAGATTACGGAAGTCTGTCCTGGACTTTACATTGGATGTTCTGGAGACGCAACTTGTGCGAATAGGTTCGTTAATTTTCTTCGACAGGCGTTTTCAAATAGAATAGCAACTAAGCAGCTTCTTGACCAAGCCTACTCTGATTACTTCAGTTTTCATGGAGCAGATGAGCATCTATTCTCAACTCTAACACTGTTTCAGGATGAGGAAAATTTCTACCTAATGCCTCATGGTAACGTGCATTGCGGAGAGATTCCCGAGCTTGGGCAAGTTTTCATCATAGGTTCTGGGGCTTCTGTTTTCATGAAATATTTGGGAAATTTACCACCTGAGAAAAGAATGGCAGGTATCAATTTACACGAAAATCTAAGGGTCGTCAGCTATGTGACGGAGTATGTTATGAATATTATGGCTATACAAAATACGACTGGCCTTGGTATCTCCGACGGCTGGGGCGGTGCTTTTGAATTGGTAGTTTGTCAAGAAAATCATTTACTAAAGAAGCTTAACAACATAATGTTCGTCTATTTAGAGTGGGATGAACATGACGGAAGAATTCGGGCTTTCCAAGTAGGGAAGAAGTATTTTCAGTATTACGAAAAAAGAGATTTGATCGTTATAAGCCAGTACGATGAGGAGGCAGTAGATATCCATGCCATCCTTCCAGTTGATGCCAGCACTAAAAGCGGTCGTACCTACCCAACCGCTCACGTTCCTCAGATGTTGTGCATGCTATTCATTGATAGGAAAACGCGCAAGACCTACACTCATATAGAGTATAATCAAAATGGACATGAGTTCTGTGGTGTGGATCACTCGGAAGCGGGAGGTTACACCGTCAAGTTCAACACGCAAAAGATTAAAGCCATCATAGACATATTGCGGAGCTAGCAAACGTGTGAACAAGCGCCGAACCGGGACTTTGCTGGGATCAGGTCTTCCGCATTGATCAGGCGCAGAAAAACGCCGTAAAGGTAGGGTCCCGGTCGGCACCTACCGGGACCCTACCTACCGGCCATTCATCGACGTAAAATCAGCATGTTGCAGACACTTCGGAACGGATTCCGGTTTGGTTCTTGTTCAAACTCATTATGTCAGGTATGAGGAGCGCTGATACAATGAGGAATTAATTTTTATCGGAAAGAAATAATGCCAAGAAATCTAGCTGATACAGACCCTACGCATTCAGCAATAGACTTTTCGACAGATATTATGATAAGGCTGCCGGAACTTGCTTCGCTTATTATGCAGACGATCTCGCAGTGGTCCCACATAGAGTCGAATTTACTAGCGACCTTAGCTCATTTCACCAAGGGATCAGAGGCCACGGCAGCAGTAAAGGAGTTGGCTGCCCTCGATGGACATGGCAGACGGAAGAAGCAATTGTTAAAAAAAGCTGAAGGTGAAATGAGTGGACAAAGTCTAAACCTTCTAAAGGACCTGTTCAAAGCTATCATACCATATGGCTTTATTAGAGGTCGTTTCGCCCACCACATTTGGGGTGTTTGCAATGCACTTCCTGATGAGTTCATTTTAATAGCTCCAAAAGAACGGTGGTTGGTTATTGGAGGTGTGAAAGACTATTGGCGATCAGGTAAATTTTCAGAGGGTGGTCTTGCAGACATGCCCAGACTTGACCACACTCTAATCGAGGTATGGAGCAGAGATGAGCTATCCACATTGATAAGTGAGCTGGGAAAAATTATTGAACTGACAATCAATTTAAACCAATACTTCGATCCTTTAGCTCCAAAGCGCCATTTGAACTTTATCAATCTGTCCCATAATCCATTGATGCAGAAAGCTTGTGAAATGCGAACAGGTAGCCCTCGCCCTTCTTACATTCCCTCAAGTCTTTGATTCACGTCGGGCAGAGCTAGCAGTGATGCGGGGGGCGAGGGCATGGACGTTCCTGACCATGCTGCCGGCGACATAGCCGCCCCTGTCTATGCCGGCCTATGTAGCGGCTGTCACTCCGTCCGTGCGTACGCGGGTTTCTGCTTGGGGGCTTCCGCCATATCCATCTCACCCCCCGCTGTCTCTGCCTCGTGAAGAGCGAAATCCAGCTTGTGGCACCCTCCGATGCGTTCGGGCAGGCCGGTGCTGTGGCAGACGGTCCAAGCAAATGGCCTGTCCTCTGGCTGAAGCTGCACGGTCAAATGCCAGGTGCCGCCGCGTCGTGCGGGAACCTCGACCTTGTGGGGCCACATGCTGGTCCACCTAACCTCCGGGGCGTAGCCAAGCTCTGCGGGCGATTTGCACGGTGCAAATCGTGAGCCTTCACATACCATGCGCCATAGACCTTTCAGCTTCAACCATCAGCCTCTATGGCAGTGGTGTCACTTGCTCTCTAAACCACTGTTCGGGCTGGCGTTTGTCAGCAACTGATTGCTGATCGTTGTGCCGGATGCGGCCTGGGTAGCGCGCGATTGTGTCAACTCGTCGGCAAGGCCGAACAGTGTTCGGTCCAGGCGAAGGGTTCCAGCCTCGTGCAGCTCAACCATGCGGCGCAACAGCCCTCCGGGAGACTGTACCAGGCCCCGCGCGTGCCTTGCTGCAATGCACGCCAGCGCCACCACGGCCGGCTGCTGACCCAGCATGACGCAAGCCTGTCCCCATGCGTGTTTCGACACGCCTAGCTCATGGCAGGCGTGCAGCGCGGCTCTAGCGAGGTCTGGCCAGGATGGGTGAGGGCCTGACACCGCGGCACGGAACACAGGCGCAACTGCCAGGACAAATCCAGGAGTCGCTACGAACCCCCGCAAGGCGCTGCGGTCGCCCGACTCGGACGGGGCCGGAAGGGGCTGGCGGGAGGAAGGCTGCTCGTTCCTTGTCACTTTCCCTGGATGATGCGACTCCCTTTCAGCCAAGTTCAGGGACTTGCCTGTTCCTGGATCATGAGACTGTCTCCTGGATCATTGGACTCCTGTGCTGGGATGGTGAGACTGGACCATTGGGCGCCGATTATGGCCTAGCCGTCCGCTGCGCCATCATGCCTGTAAACCAGCGCAGGTGTAGGACCCAGGGGAACTCTGGATTTTCAATGCAGTGTGGTGCTGATCAGCGCCGAAACCCGTTGCTGACCCCCACCCTGACCCAGTAACCTCAGCGCTGGGTTGAGTCGCACGATCGGGGAACCGCTCCAACGGTTCTACATTCCTGTCGAAGCGAGATCTCATGATCTAGGGAAAGCGACATCAGTGATTGATCGCGCCCGTCGCAATCGGGATGTCACCTCCGACACGTCGCCTCGATAGCTCGTCAGCTAGCGCAAACAGAGTCTTGTCCAGGCGCAAGGTTCCCGCCTCATGCAGCTCCACCATACGCCGCAACAGCCCTCCAGGTGACTGCACCAGTCCCCGCGCGTGTCGGGCTGCGATGGACGCCAGCGCCAACACCGCCGCCTGTTGTCCCAGCATTACGTAGGCTTGCCCCCAAGCGTGCTTCGAGATGCCTAGCTCGTGACAGACCAGTAGGGCGGCTTTGGCGAGGTCCGCCCAACCTAAGCGTGAACCACCGGCAGCAGCCCTGAACGCCGGTGCGACGGCCAAGACGAATGCAGGAGTCGCAACGAAGCCACGCAAGGCACTTCGGTCGCCTGACTCCCGGGCGAGAGCTAGAGGTGCGACCTGCTGGAGTTGCGGGTCCTTACTTCTTTCCTCTTGCCCATGCGCGTCAGCGCCGCTTGTAATCGTATTAACGATTATAAGTTGGTTTGTAGTTGTAATATGGGGCCGGTATTCCGGCCCCACGGGGCCAGAACTACCATGATCCACAGGGGAAACGGTGGCTGCTGCAACTGCTTCCCGGACCCGAACATGCAACGCACGGAAGCGCGCAGTGATGGGCAGGAGGGAAAGGGGGTCGCGGTCGCGTCCACGCTGCTTAAGCAGGGCATCCGCCTGGGCTGCGAACACCGGCCAATCGTGGCCTGCGGCACTCTCTGCCATCGCAAGCTCTACCATCGAGCGCACGGCGCCATGCAGGCTACCGATCTCCCGTCGTAGCTGCTTGCCCTCGGCCCGCCGCGCTTCCCATTCGGCTGTCCTGCTTATGAACTCACCCATGCGCTCTGCCAGAGGTGACAGATTGAAGCCGTACGCATGTGCGATCCGTCCGGCCTTGTCGCGGACGCCATACCGCTTGCCGTTCGGGGAACGGCGCAGCCGCAAGTAGCCCCCTTCTAGGGCGGTATGGATGATCTTCTTGCATTGGCTGCGGCCCACCCCGAGCCGATCCTCAAGCTCGGCATCGGACGGCCATGCAATGGGGCCAAGGCCCGTACCGTCCCAATCAACCTCACGGGTGCGGCCAACCAGGTAGTCCATCAGCTTCACGACCTGGGCGGCAACGCCAAGGGCAGGCTCGGCCCGCTTGAACGCTGCCAACACGCGGCCTGGCGTAGTCGCAGGCGGGCGTATCGGCTGTGATACTGCGGCCAGCTCTGCATGAAGCTGGTTGGAAGTGATCTTGCGCCGGCCTGTGGGCCGGGGCGGGGTATCTGTATCCATCCTTCTCGTCCTCTGCTGGGACGAACTGAGGCTGGGCAACACTCCACCGTTGAGAGCCTTGACGCCGAAAAACGGCACCCCTACTCTCTCATCTAGCACTGTGATGTTGCCGACCTTGGCGGGTCGGGGTGAGTTGTCGCCTAACCGGAAAGCCGTCCTGTCCAGGGACGGCTTTTTCCGTTTTCAGCTCGTGCGATTCCTGGGTTAGTACGGCTCTCCTATGACCGGCGGACACTCTTGCTGCATTTTCGTGGCCTGTCCACGCTCACAAGACCCTCATGCAAGAATTATAAAAGATGCAGCTTGCTGCCTTCGCGAGGACATGTAGCATGGACAACCTACCCTAACGTTTCCTTACAGAACTGGATGCTCGGAACCTAACGCTTCCCGGCATGGTTGTGTCTTAGGCGGAACATAGGACGAATCTTGAAGGAAGCCGCAGCTTCCACTTGATACACTCGCAGGTTCGTGAGTACTCTGCGTCAGCCGGTGCTTATCGGACTGGATGCAGAATGACCCAAAATCGTCAGCCCTCCCCCCTGCTTCTCCGCATTCACACTGCTCACGAACCCGTGGCATCTGCCGGCGCCGCTGCTACGGTCGGCGTTAAGTTGGATTCATCGCCGGCCAGGGTGGGGCTAGTGGTGGGCGTCGTGCTGCCGGTTTGCTGCGCTCCCATGCGCGCTGCGGTGAGTGATGGGGTCCATTGCTTCCCTCCTCTTGCTGGCGCAGATGGCGTGAGGTCGGATTGGGACAGGGGCTACCAGAGCACGAGATACGCTCTCGGCTGTGCGAAGGCGGGCACATTCGTAGCGTGTTCGTGGTTGAAGTGCAGGTTGACGATCACACCGAGTTCCTTCCGTACTTCCGCACAAGTTGGAGTCCAATGTTCCGCCCCATGCGGACCTCACGCACCAAGGTTGACCGCTCCTACCGGGACCCGCTGCGCCTGTTCCAACTCATCCGGGAGTTCGGCTTCACCGGCCCAATCGTTACGTTCCTTGCAGGATCAAGCGAGCTTGGGCGGTTCGCCGTTGGCCTCTTGGCGGACGGCGGTGCCGTCGAACAGGCGCTTGCGGGGCTGGAACGATCTCTGGAACCGTAAGTCTCGGTCCTCAACCTTCGGGGCACGCCTTGAACGACTGACTTCTAGGCCAGCTCCTGCGCGGGAGCTGGCTGCATGATCGTCCAGCTCGCCCTGTTCACCCAGCTTGCCACAACCTGCGCGCCGCATGTGGCCGTGGAAACCCTTGCTGCCGTCGCCCGCACGGAAAGCGGCTTCGACGCTTTCGCCATGCACGATAACACCACGGGCCGCACCTTCCACCCTGCCACTCGGGAGGAGGCCATTGCCTTGGCGACAGAGCTGATCGTTGTTGATCGGCATTCGGTTGATCTCGGCCTCATGCAGATCAACAGCCTCAACTTCCCCTCCCTTGGCATGACGGTCACGGATGCTTTCGACCCCTGCCGCAGCCTGGCCGGCGCGGACCGCGTGCTTGTGCAAGGATACGTGCGCCCTGCTGCTGGGAGCGACCAGCAACAGGCGCTGCAACAGACCCTCTCCCGCTATAACACGGGCGATCCCGCCCGCGGGGTGGCGAACGGCTACGTTCGCCGCGTCCAAGCATCGGCAGAAGTCATCGTGCCGGCGATCCGCCTGAGCGGGGAAGGGGACGTGGCTCCTTCGCCGGCCCTCCTGGGCGGCAGTGCGCCTGTCCTGGTGCAGCCGCTTCCGCCGCCGCCTGCGAGCTGGGACGTGTATGGGCAAGCACGGGCTGCACGGGGCCAAGGAGCCGTTGCCTATAACCCCAACCGGGTCATACCCGGTCCTGCGGCGGCACCGCCGGCAGCTCCGGCGCCCGTTCCGGGCGGGCCGGTTCTGCTCCGGTCAGGCACCAACCAACAGGCGCTGAACGAGCTGCGATAATGCCGCACCGTTCCGCCTTCAAGCATCGGCGCGGGGGGAGGCAGGCCGCCCCCGCCGTCACGCACCGGCCCACAAGATTTGCACCGTGCAAATCCATGCGCCGGTTCGGCACCTCGGCCAGCCATCCCGTGTCGTCCAAAACAAGGACTTAACTGCATGTCACGCATCTCCACCACGGGGCAGGCGTTTGCTGCCTCCATCTCACTCTCCTGTGCTGCGACCGGCGCTAAGCTGGTGGCTACGGGTCGGCGGCTCGAAGCCTATGCGGCAAAGCCGTCGAACATCGCACCAGTCGTTGTTGCGGCGGCTCTGCTGCTCTCGATGCACCCGGCCGTTGCACAAACGGCCGGTGGCACGGGAAGCCTTGACAGCTTCCTCACCAACGTCGTCAACCTGATTACCGGCACGACCGGGCAGGCCATCGCCATCATCGCCGTAGCACTGTGCGGTCTTGGCGCAATGTTCGGAGCCCTAAGCGCCCGCGCATTCGGCGGCGTCGTCTTTGGCTGCGCGATGATGTTCTCTGCCGCATGGATCGTCGGCAAGATCACAGGCGCCGGTGCCTAATGCAGCAGCGCGACCTCACTGAGGACACGCTGTTTCTCGCCTGCACACGCCCTGCCATGTGGCAGGGCGTGCCTATCGAGGCAGTGTGCATCAACGCTATGGCAACAACGATCTTCTTCATCCTGATGAAGAACCCTTGTTACATGGTCATTGGCATCATCTTCCACTATGTAATCCGGGCTTTCATCAGCCATGATTACAATGTGTTTGGTGTTGCCCGTCTTTGGATGGACACCAAGGGACGCGCCCGCAACTCGGCGCAATGGGGTGGCTCTACCGTCAGCCCCCTCCCTCTTGGCCCCGCCCGCAACCCCCGCGAGGTCCGCGTCCATGTTTAAGGGATCGAGTGCGCGCGAGCGCGAGCCTGACACATACGTGCCCTATTTGGGGCACGCTACGCCGGGCGTCATGCTGCTGGATAATGGCGACAAGCTGGTGATGCTGCACCTACGCGGCATCGCCTGGGAAACCGCCGAAGCCGACGCCGTGAACGCGAAGCACTCGAACCTGAACGTCCTCTTGCGGAACATCGCCAGTGACCGCCTGGTGCTGTCTAGCCACGTCGTCCGCACGATGGCCGATCCGAGCGAGTATCCGACCGGCTTATGCCGCAGCGGTTTCGCCTCGGCCCTCGATGCAGCCTACCAAGCACGCCTCCTGGGCAACCGTCTCTATCGTAATGACCTATACCTTTCGGTGCTGCTGCGGCCGTCGCAGGCCACGGGCAAGCGTATCTCGGGCCTGCTGAACCGGCGGCGTCGTGGTGACACGGCTCGCGCACCCTCGGCACAGGACCTGAACCGTTTGGAAGCTGTGACCGCAACCTTGATGGCGGACCTGCAAGCCTATCAGCCACGGCGGCTCTCTCTGCGCCACAATGAACGCGGTGTGCTGTTCAGCGAGATTGGCGAGGCGCTGCGCCTTATCCTGACTGGGGACCATCAGCCGGTCCCGTTGGTTAATGGCCACCTTGGGGGCGCCATCTACACCGACCGCGTGATCTGCGGGCGTGAGGCCATCGAAATCCGCGGTGCCGGGCATAGTATTTTTGCTGCTGGCTTCGGCCTGCGGGAGTATCCGGCAACCACCTGGCCGGGGATGTTCGACGCCATCCTGACTGCGCCCTACTCGTGCGTCCTGACGCAGACGTTCGGGTTCCTGGGCAAGCAGGCGGCGCAGGACATAATGGGCCGCAAGCAGAACCAGATGGCCAACGCCTCCGACAAGGCAGCCAGTCAGACGGAGGCCCTGACGGAAGCAGCCGATCTGCTGCAATCCAATGCGTTCGTGATGGGCGATCATCACCTGACACTCCTGGTCTTTGCCGACAGCCTGGCGTCGCTGGCGGAAGTCGCCCCGCAGGCGAAGCGGGACCTGGCGGAAAGCGGCGCCGCTGTCACTCGGGAAGATTGGGGGCTGGAGGCCGTCTATTGGGGTCAGCTTCCCGGCAACCTCCGCCTCCGGTCCCGGCCGGGCGCGCTAACGTCGCGCAACTTCGCCGCGATGGCGTCCATGCACAACTTTCCTCTTGGGCCGCGGCGGGGGCATTGGGGTGAGGCCCTGACGGTGTTCCGCACCACGGGCGGCACCCCCTACCGCTTCCACCTGCACGCCTCAACAGGCATGGTCACGGACCTGGGCAATATCTTCGTCGCCGGCCCGGCCGGGTCGGGCAAGACAACCCTGGTCCTGTTCCTGTTGGCCCTGGCCGAAAAGCAGAACGCGACGGTCGTGTTTTTCGATAAGGACAGGGGCGGGGAAATATTGGGCCGCGCCCTGGGCGGGACCTACCTCGTCCTCCCGTCCGGCGTTCCGTCCGGCCTAGCGCCGCTCAAGGCGCTGGACGCCTCGCCCGGCAATATCGAGTTCCTCAAGTCCCTCATCACCAGCCTCATCACGGGGGAGGGGGAGGAGCTGTCACCCGACATGGACCGGCGGCTAGGGCAGGGGCTGCGGCAGATCATGCAGCTCCCGCCGCAGCATCGCTCCCTGGGCGAGCTGCGGGCCTTCCTCGGGCAGTCGGACGCCGAAGGGCCGGGTGCCCGGCTGGAACGCTGGTGTGCCGGCAACTCACTCGGCTGGGTGCTGGACAACAACGCCGATCTGGTCCGTGTGGATGCACCCTTCCTCGGCTTCGACATGACGGCGGTTCTGGACGATCCGACCACGCGCGGCCCCATCATGGCCTATCTGTTCCACCGCATTGAGGCGCTAGTGGACGGACGCCGCCTAGTGGTCGCCATTGATGAGTTCTGGAAGGCGCTGGCGGATGCCGGCTTCCGTGACCTGGTGAACGACAAGCTGAAAACCATCCGCAAGCTCAACGGCGCCGTGATCCTGGCGACGCAAAGCCCGCGCGATGCGCTCAACTCGCCCATCTCGCACTCGATCATTGAGCAGTGCCCGACGCAAATCTTGATGCCGAACGACCGCGCGGACGCGCGGGATTACCGGGACGGCCTCAAGTTGACGGAACCGGAGTTCATGGCGGTCCGTGAGGACCTGACACAAGGCGGACGCCGCTTCCTGCTCAAGCAAGGGTCCGTGTCCGTCGCCTGCGAGCTGGACCTGTCCGGGATGGAAGATTTCGTGGCGGTTCTGTCCGGTCGCGCAAAGACGGTCCGCCTCATGGAACGCTTGGTGTCCGAGCTAGGGCCGGAACCGGATGCGTGGCTGCCGACCTTCATGCGCGATTGGCGCCAGGTGGCAGCTTAATAATGGACAAGAGGAAAGGAGGGAGCATGACAATGCGGAATTATATCTTGGCCGGCGCGTGTGCGCTGGCTCTGCTCAATGGCGGTCATGCACGGGCAGAGCTTCCCGTTATTGATGGTGCCAACCTGCTGAACACCGGCAGACAGGTTATGCAAGGCGCGCAGCAAATCCAGCAGCTCGCGCAACAAATTCAGACCTTGCAGCAGCAGTTGCAGCAGATGCAGCAGGTTTACGTGTCCATCGCGCATCTGCCGGAGCAAGAGCTTCAACAGCTCGGTTCGCTCTTGAACGTGGGTCAGTTCCGTAATCCGCTGCCGTCCACCAGTGGGTCTATCGGCTCCCTGTTGAATGGAAGCGGCCTGAATGGGTCCACCAACCTTGGCAATCTTTCCAGCCTTGGTCAGCAGTACCTCGGCCAGAACCGGGTTTACTCGTCACCAGACCAAGATGCTAATGCCAACTCGATGGCGAACAATGCCGCCAGTATCGCTGCCACCCAATCCATAGCGGACCAGCTCTATCAGTCGGCAGCGGATCATACCAAGGTGCTACAAAACCTGGAGGGGTCACTTGCAAGTGCGCCCGATGCCAAGGCTGTTGCCGACATCTCGGCACGGGTCCAGCTAGAACAGACCTACATCGCCAATCAGCAAGTCCAGGCGCAGGCGATCTCGACCTGGCAGCAGTCCCAAGTCCGCAACTACGATCAGCAACGCCGGGAAAGTCAGCGATGCTACATTGACGCCGTCCTGAATGGGTCCGCCAATTCGGACAGCACAGGGAACGATCCCTGCTCCCAACCGGCTTCCAGCGCCGCAGCGGGTGGCGGGGTTATCCAGGCGTCAGCCGGCACGACCGGCGCGGCTTCGGTGGCTGGCAGTTATTCCGAGCTCCTTGGTCAGAATGTCGGTTCCGGTCAATGTGTGGCCCTGGTTCAAGCCGCTGATTCTAATGTCGGTCTAACCCGGACCTGGACGCAAGGTGCGTCCGTCCAGGACAACACCAGCATTCAGCCGGGGACCGCAATCGCTACGTTTGATGGTTCTGGAAAATACGCCAACGCAACTGATGGCTCATCCCATGCTGCCATCTATCTCGGCCAGAACGCCGCCGGCATCCAGGTTGAGGATCAGTGGCTAGGCCAGGCTGCACATACCCGCACGATCCCGTGGAGCAACACCACGGGCGCCGCCAACACAGGGAGCGCGTTCCATGTCATCTCGCACTAAGGTTGCGGTAGTCGCTGCGGTGTTCGTGTTCACCATCACCACGGCACAGGCCGCGGTGGAATGCCCAACCACGTCTCAAGGCCGTGCGTTGGCCCAATGGGGCGGCACGCTATACCAAGGTGATCCATCAAACGATGTGAGCTTGGCACCCAGCCAGTCGAACCCCGGCAACCGTGGCATCAATCTGTGGAAGACACCCGATCCAGTGGGCATCAACCTCGTATGCCGATATGTCGGGGGGCGCTCGCTCATGCTTCCGCTGACGACCGATGTTCGCATGTGCTTGCAGAACCCCGCGAGCTTCGTATGCAAGTAGGGCAGGAACAAAGGAGGCGGAGGGTGGCCAGGATTTGCACCGTGCAAATCCTGGCATTGGGCTTCGTTCTCTCCTTCGTGTTCCTCGACGGGTCAGCTATGGCGCAGCCATTGCCCCCTGAAAGCCAGCGCACGGTAGAGTGGTATGCGTCGCATCCGTCCGAGAGGTCCCAAGTGCGGCGGATATGCTTGAATGACCCTGGGCATTTGGCACAATCCCCGGATTGTATCAACGCTAAGCGGGGTGATCTAGCTGCTGCTGGTATTCCTACTCGGAGAGGAAGCCAGGGCATTGATATGAGCGATCCAGATACCCCCGAGTACTGGACCAAGCGACCGGCAGATAGGAAGCTCAAACTGACCTACTGTAGTCGGCTGACTGCCGAAGAAGCAGCTCGCGCCACTTGCCGGCCTGCTCATCAGTCGCTGCTCTTGGAGCAACAGCGTGGCGGCAACCGCTAACTCCTATAAGGCATCGTGTGAATGCGCGACTTGCAAATCTTCCAGTATATCTTCGACGAAATCGAGACGCCCTTCATACGATCAGTTTCAGACATTGTATCTGCGCTAATCAGCTATGCCGCAACTCCGTTACAAACCGCACTTATTCTTTACATTGCATTGACAGGCATTCTTATGATGCGGGGTCAAGGTGGTGAGGCTGTCAGTGGCCTGGTGGGGCGGGTCATCAAGTTTGCCATTGTGGCATGGTTTGCAACCAATGGCAGTGTATATGCTACCTGGGTTCAGGACTTCTTTCTGAATGTCCTCCCCAACGATATCACGAGAGCCATTTCTAGTGCTGGAAGCGGTGGTGTTACAATAAGCGCCAACTCTTTCGATGCAGTCTGGAAGCAGTCTTATGAAGCTGGACTAAGGGTTTGGAAGCTCTTGGACTTCCTAGACATTGGCGAAAAGATCGTCATTTTTGGTTTTTGGCTTGGAGCAATGCTTGCTTGCATCGTGTCTTTTGCAATCTGGTTCCTTTCGCATGTCCTTCTCGGCCTGTTCATCGTCATAGGACCGCTTATGCTGGGACTTGTTCTGTTTCCAACAACCAAGCCGATTTTTGAGCGATGGATCGGGGCAATGATCTCCTGCGTCATTCTACAAGTCGTCACTGTCCTACTTGTGACCTTGACGTTGCAAGTCGAAACTCAAATTGTGCAGAAGATTATGGTTTACAAGGGAGTAAACCCGTTTGAGCAGCTACGTGTTCTCCTTGCTGGCATGATATTCTTCGTGTTTTCGGCTATCATCGCGCTTCAGCTTCCCGGCTTCGCTACATCTCTATCTGGCGGGTTGCAGTTCCATACCGGGGCTGTCGCCCGTAGCATAGCGGCTGGCGGTCGGTTCGCGGGTCAAACTGCTGCGGCCACTGGTCGGGCAACCGCTGCCGTCGCCGGCCGCGGTGTTGCCGCAGTCCGCCAGCGTATCCGCCCCTCAACAGGCGGCTCTCTCTCGCGCGGTTCACCTCCTCCCGCTGAATAGCGGGGACGGATTTCCCCTTTCCAAGTCCGCACTCCGCTCAACCTCTATCCAAATTAAGGAACGTAACGTGATTCTTCGCCTCGCTCTCGCCGTCCTTCTGCCCCTCTCGGCTGCGGCGTGCGCGGAACGCCCGCTGCCAGTCGCCACCGGCCCCATCCGGCAGCTCAACCCTGACCGCTGGATGCCAGGTCCCAACGAGCTGACGAAGGCTCCCGTCGTGCTGGGGAGGGCTGGCGCATGAACGCCATTTCTAAGGCTCAACCGACACCGGCAGAGGCGTTCCACGCTCGGCCTGTCCCGAACGATCCGGCGCTGCTTGCGGCCTATTTCAAGCAGGTTTCATCGTATGAAGGCGATAGGCTCAAATGGGCCTACCGCGTGGCGGGCATCGGCTGGACCGTAGCAATCGCCGCGGGCATCGTTGCCGGCGCCGCCTGCTTCGCCGTCGCTGGCCTTACTCCGCTCAAGCGGACTGACGTGGTTGTGCTGCGGGTGAACGAAACTACGGGCATGACGGATCGCGTTTATGATGTGCAGGGTGGGCCTATGGCCGCTTCGGAAGCGGAACAGCGGCACTGGCTCTGGCAATATGTCCGTCACCGGCAGGGTTACTCTTACGCCGAAGCTCAATACAATTTCGACGTGGTGAACATCATGTCCACTGCGGATGTGCAGTTACAATACGCCGAAGGCTTTCGTGGATCGAACCCGCTAAGCCCGCAAGTCGTGCTTGGTCGCACCGGACAAGCCGCATTGAGCTGGGTCAGCACGGCCTTCATCGGGCCTAAGCTGGCGCAGGTCCGTTACGTCCTCTCCGAGCGCAAAGGTGATCTCCTGCTTCCAAAGCGGAACATGGTTGCGACAGTCGGCTTCGACTTTTCCCGCGGTTCGATCAGCGGCGGCGCCATCAATATCAACCCCCGTGGGTTCTTGGTCACGAGCTACCGGGTGGATCAGGAGAACGCACAATGACGCGCCCAACTTCCTTGCTCGTCCTGGCGCTGCTGGCCGGCACAGGCCTCGCTGGCCCGGCACATGCCGTCCAGGAACCCCGCGCGGGGCGCTGGGACGCTCGCGTGCGAACGGTTCCCTACAATGCCATGAACCCGGTCCGCCTGGTCGGCAGCACGTTCACCAGCACACAAATCATCTTCGCGGTCGGGGAAACGGTGACGCATGTGGCTATCGGGGATGCGGAGGCATGGTTGCCGCAGCCCACGGGCAATCTGCTGTTCATCAAGCCTATCGAGGTCCGCCAGCCCACGAACATGCAGGTTGTCACGACACGGCCGGACGGCGGCACCCGCAGCTATCAATTCGAGCTGATTGCGCGGCCTGCACCGTCCACGATTGGCGCGCAAGTCGCAAGCCTGGATGGGACAGTGCCGGCGCCAGCCGGCCCGGCTACGCCGTTCGCCATCCAGTTCGTCTATCCCGAAGACGCGCGGGAGGCCGCTATCGCCAACCGGCGCCGTGCCGCGGCCGGGGAAGGTGAGCGGGATGCACAAGCCCGCCTCGCGGTGGACTTCTTCTATGGGCCGCGAAACTGGCGCTACACCGCGCAAGGCTCGCGCTCAATCGAGCCGGCGGAAGTCAGCGACAACGGCCGTCTGACAGCTTTCCGCTTCCCCGGCAACTCGACGGTGCCGACGATCTACACCATTGCGACGGACGGCCAGGAAAGCATCGTTCCCTACTCGATGCGCGGCGACCTCGCCGTGGTGTCCACCACGGCCAGGGAGTTCCGCCTTCGCTACGGCGGCGAGGTCCTGCGCGTGTTCAATCTTGGTTTTGATCCTATCGGCCAGAACCCCGGCACCGGCACCACCACGCCCGAGGTCATCCGCACCATCAGGGAGAGCCGCCAGTGAGCCAGTCGTCATCGCTTCCCCCCGCTCCACCCGGCCCGCAGCAGGCCAGCCCTGCCGCTCCCCAGGCCGCTCATGTGGCCGGTGAGCGGCACGTCTCGTCCGTCGCTGGCAGCAGCGGCGGCTTTACCAAACAACAGGGCGCGATGCTAGTTGGCGCTGCAACAGTGGCCGCACTTAGCTTCGTGTTGCTCCGACCCCAAGCGGGGCCAGTCGAACCAAAAGCCGGGGATGACAGGCTGCGGGTCCAGGCGGTCAGCCACTACGAACCGCCGCCGCTGCCGCCCGCTACAACGCCGGTCTCCTTCCCGGTACTGAAACCGCAAGTCACGCCTCCGGTGGTTCCGGCGCAGCAGAGTCCCCTAATTGGGTCCTTGCAGCAGACGCCTCCAGACCCGCTGGCGAAAGCCCGGCGTGCGCCCTTGCTCTCGTTCGGGGCGGGTGGCGGCGGGACGCCGGCGGCGTCCAGGGGGAACGGGCAAGAGGGAGAGAATGGCCTGGTCAGGCCGGATGCAGTGCAGCCTAATGAGCTAGCCGCCCGTTTGCAGGCCACCCCTGTCAGGGCCGTGGGTGCCACGGTGCTGCCCCACCAACCTTACCTGCTCACCAAGGGCAACACCGTCCCCTGCGTCCTGCAAACTGCGATGGACAGCACGCTTCCGGGGTTCGTGACGTGCAAGCTGCCAACAGACGTGATCGGAAAGACGGGCATCACCCTTCTGGATCGCGGCACGCTCGTCGTTGGCGAGACGCACGGCGGGATGCAGCAAGGCCAAAGCCGGCTGTTCGTCCTGTGGACCAGGGCGGAAACCCCCAATGGCGTCGTCATCAACCTGGACAGCCCCGCGGCTGACGCGCTGGGCCGCACCGGCTTTGATGGTGAAGTGCAGACCCACTTTTGGGCACGCCTGGGCGGCGCCCTCTTGCTGTCCATCGTCCAAGGCGGCTTGCAGACTGGCGTTGCTGCTGTCGGCGGCGGCAACAACAACTTCAACACTGGGGGCGTTCAAAGCCTGTCGTCCGAAACCCTCCACAACTCGGTTGATATCCGGCCCACCCTCACGAAGAACCAAGGCGAATTGGTTAGCATCTTCGTGGCGCGGGACCTGGATTTCAGCGGCGTTTACAGCGTCAGCACGACGCCGGGCTTCGGGAGGGCCGGGCGATGAGCCGGCCTGGTGAACGCACCCTGCGCCTGGTGACGGCGCCGATAGCTCCCTTCCTGGCAGACAGGGACACTACGGAAATCGTCATCCAGCGCCCGGGGGAGGTCGGCGTCGAACGGCGGGGTCAGTGGACGTGGCACGACGCTCCCGAGCTGGACTATGACCGCCTGGACGCTATCGGCACGCTGGCAGCGGCGATGATGAAGCAGGACGTGGGGCCAGACCGCCCCCTGTGCGGTTCCTTCATGCCGGACGGGGAGCGTATCCAAATCTGTCGCCCGCCTGCGACGACAGACGGCATCGTGAGCCTCACGATCCGCAAGCCGCCAGGTTCGGCACCGTCCCTCGACCTACTTGCGGACCGTGGCCTTTTCACCGCAACAGACGTGGCGCACCAGCACATGCACCCGCTTGATGCCGAGCTGGTGGATTTGCACGGTGCAAAAGACTGGCGGCGGTTCTTCCCCCTTGCCGTGCTGGCACGGAAGAACGTCGTCGTCTGCGGGGCAACCGGGTCGGGCAAGACAACCGTAGCCCGTGCGCTCATCCAGGCCATCCCCCTGCATGAGCGGCTTCTGACCATTGAGGACACGCCGGAGTTCGGCAATCTCCCTCAACGCAACGTGGTCAACCTGTTCTACAGCAAGGGCGATCAAGGATCGGCCCACGTTCGGTCTGAGGAGTTAATCGAGGCCAGCCTTCGGATGCGGCCCGACCGTGTCCTGCTGCAAGAGCTGCGTGACGGCGCGGCGTTCTCATACATCCGAAGCGTCGCGTCCGGGCATCCGGGCAGCATTACGACCTGTCATGCGGAGGACCCGGAAGGGGCTTTCGACGTGCTGCGCCTGATGGTCAAGCAGCACGAGGCCGGAAGGTATCTGGCCGACGCCGACACGCGCACGCTGCTGCGGCAGCACATAGACGTGGTGATCCACTGCGCGAAGGACCCTTACCGCATCACCCAAGTTTATTTTGACCCTATGGCGAAGCTGGCCGCCGCTGCCCGGTTCGTTCCCCCTCCTACCCTCGCTGCGGAGTAGCCCCCATGCAGGATTTTTCTGAATGGCCCCCCGCGGCCAAGGCTCTCGCTGGCCTATTCGTCCTGGTCCTGGTCGCGGTGCTGTGGAACATCCTCGCATCGGTCGTGTTCCTGGCGGGCACCGGCCTGCTGTCCAAGCACGAAGGCATCCCACTGCTGGACTGGTGGCGATACTGGTCCTTCTATGGCTGGGACAAGGCGGGCGTCGGCCTCTGGCTTAAGCTCTCGGCCGGCGCCGCCACCAGTCTGCCGCTGCTGTTCCTCGTCGTCGGCCTGCTACGGCGGGGCCTGCCCGGCAGCTCGCGTGAGCTGCACGGGGCCACGCATTGGGAAACGGACAGCGCACTCAAGAAGGAGTTCCGCGCTCGCTTCGCCGGCCTCTACATCGGTCACACCGGCAGGGGCCTATTCGGGCGGCGGCGATACCTCCGCTTCGGCGGACCGGAGCATGTCGCCTGCTACGCCCCGACCCGGAGCGGCAAGGGCGTCGGCCTCGTCATCCCCAACTGCCTGCTCTACGAAAGCTCCCTGGTCTGCCTGGACGTGAAAAAGGAGAACTGGGCGGCGACCGCCGGCATCCGGAAGCAGGCGGGCCAAAAGGTGTTCCTGTTTGATCCTCTGGCGCCGGACGGCAGGACGGCCCGCTACAACCCTCTGACCTATGTGCGGCGCGGCACCCTGGACAGCTTCGATGACATTCAGCGCATCAGCCAGATGCTGTTCCCCCACTCCGAGGGGGATCAGGCATTTTGGACCAACTCTGCCCGGTCGGCCTTTGTGGGCGCGACCTCGTTCCTGGCGGAAACACCCGAACTGCCGTTGACCATTGGGGAGGTCTTGCGGCTGCTCTCCCGGCATGACGGGGCACCTTACATCCTGGGCATGGTCCAGGCCCGGCGTGATGCAGGCAGGCCCTACAGCGCCGCCACGGTCGGCGCCCTGTCGGATTATCTAAGCGGGTCGGCCGACACGGTGCAGGGTATCCGCAAGACGATGACGGCAAGCCTGTCCCTGTGGTTCAACCCGCGCGTGGACGCTGCGACGGCAGAGAGTGACTTCGACCTGCGGGAGCTGCGTAACTCCCTCCATGCAATCTACGTCGGCGTGACGCCAGACAATATAGAACGCCTCCGTCCGCTGCTGGCGCTGTTCTTCCAACAACTCGTTGACCTGACGGTAAGAACACTGCCGCAATTCGACCCCAAGGCGAAGCACCAGGTCCTGGTATTGTTGGACGAATTTCCTTTGCTTGGCCCGATGCCCGTCTTGGCTAATGCTTTCGCTTTCGTAGCAGGCTACAATATGCGCCTTATGCTGATTATGCAGAGTAAGGCGCAGCTCCGCGATCCCGCCCTGTATGGGCCGGACAAGGCTGCGGCGATGCTGGACAACTGCGGCGTCGAAGTCGTGTTCGGCACGAAGGACTTGGCGCTGTCCAAGGAACTGTCCGAACGCCTGGGCTATGACACCGTGGACGGCGTGAGCCGGTCCGGCCCGCGCTTCTGGCGCATGTTCCGCGGCAAGAACCTCAACCAGACGGAAAGCGATCAGCGACGTGCCCTGCTGCTGCCGCAAGAGGTCATGCGCCTGCGGTCCCGCGATTCCATCGTCATCCGGCCGGGGATGTTCCCTATCAAGGCGAAGCGTATCCGCCACTATGAGGATCGCACGTTCCTGCGTTTGCTGTGTGATCCGCCAGCAGTCGAACCCATCGAGGTCGTGCAGTTGATGGACGCGGGAAACACCGGACCTGCGCCCGCCGCCCCTGCCCCGGCTTCCTCTCCCCCTCCCGCCCCCTTGCCTTCACCCGTGCCTGCGCCGCCGGCCTCGCCGGCATCTGTCACAACTGCTATGTCCTCGGCGGCGCCGGCAGCTCCTGCCGCCCCGGCTAAGCCAGCCCGCGGCAAGAAAGCTGCCGCCGGCAGCACGCAACCTGCTGCTGTCCCGGCTTCGTCCGTCGAAATGGTGAAGCTGCGCCGCACGGGCGCGGATACCGCATTTGCAGATGTGCGCCTGGCTGGCGTCCACCTGCGAGGACTGCGGGTCACGCGCCAGGACGGGGCGCTGTCCCTAAGCCCCCCGGAACAGACCGATGGCAACGGCAAGTCCTGGCCGCTCTACAGCCTGCAACTTGGTTGGCCGGAAGCCATCTTGGCGCGCATCTCGGAGCTTTGGGATCAGACCGAAGATGGAGGGGAGGCGCCTGCCGCTATTGAGGACGCAGGCACCGTTGCTGCACCCGTTTCCGCCAGCTCGCCGCCTTCCTCGCCGGCTGCAGAAACGCCGCCGGCCGTGGAAGCGCCGCCCATGCGTTCGTTCCAAGCCGACGCCCTCCTATCCGGCATCCTCGATGCTGAGATTGACCTTGGGCAGTTTGGGGAAGTGGATAGCAAGAGCGTCGTCGCCTCGATCATCGGGGCAACACCGACCGTCGCATCACTCAATAGGAAAGGATTGGCCGCAGAATGAACACCCATGACGCCTGGGAGGGGGTGGACGTTCTTATCCCCAAGCGGGTCCACCAGAACCGCAGGGAGGCCATACAAGCGGCCTGCCTCGACCTGGGCGCCCTGATAGGGGCGCTGCCGGGAACGTCACCTACCCCCCTGGATGCGGCGCTGTCGGATGTGCTGGCGCACGCCGATGCCGACGACTGCAAAGCCTGGATCATGCGCGCGATCCGCGCGCTGCCAACTCAAGCCGATATGGAGGCCACCAATGGCGATGCTTGACCGTCTGAAAGACGCTACGCGCTCCACCAACAGCATCGAGGCGGTGCAGCCCCTGGCGGGGCCGCAGCGCCCTATGGATTTGCACGGTGCAAATCCGGTTGGCTCCCCCACTGCCCCTGCTGCTGCCCCTCCCGCGGCCAAGAGGCCGGCTGGCGACCCCAAGGCACCGGCTTACACCACAGAACCGGAAGCGATCTCACGGGCCTATTACGTAGAGGATCGAGGCGGTGAACGCCGCTACTTTGACGACTATCAGCGCAAGAGCCTTGCGATCCGGGCTGATGACAGCACCATCACCACCAAGAAGGAAGACCTGAACACCATCCGCGCGATGCTGACGATGGCAGAGGCCCGCGGCTGGTCAGAGGTCAAGGTCGCGGGAACCGCAGACTTCAAGCGGGAAAGCTGGATCGAGGCTCAAGCGCGGGGCATCACGGCGCAAGGCCACAAGGCATCCGATCTCGACCGGCAAGAAGCCGACCGCCGCCGTACCGAACGTGGGCAAGCTCCCGTCCAAGCTGGCCCGAAGCAAGACACCAACGAAATTAGGACGGTCGCCGGTCCGGCAGTCCAAGCGGCAGCGCCGCAAGCAGCCCAAACCGTCACGCCGGCTGCGGCCCCGCAGCGCGAAGCGGAGCCGTCACGGCCAGCCGTGGATTTGCACCGTGCAAATCCTCTTTCGCCTGCGGCGGCGCCAATCCCTGTTCCGTCTGCCGATCAGGTTGCCCGGAATGCCATCGGCAAGGATGCCGTGGGCCTGATGGTCCGGGCGCAAGATGCTGTCCTCGACTACAGGAAGATGCGCCTCGAAGATCAGCCGCCGCGGCCTGTCGCTGAGTTCGCTGCCCAAGCACGGCAGCAGCTTTCCGATGCGTGGCAGAACGCGAACGCCTCCAAGGCGATGACAGCCGCCGGCTTCTCCGAGAAGGGTATGCAGCGCGACCTTGAGACGGGCAGATTCAACGCCCTGTCAACTGGCCTGTCCGTCTCTGGTGTCCCAGCGAGGGAGTTTGACATCAAGCTGATACCTCTCTCCGTTGAACCGAACCGGATGCTACCCAGCCACTCCAAGGAAGCAGCTCCCGTCATCGGCCAGAACCCGGCGCAGCCTGGCGCCACGCCTGCGGTGAACCATCGGCAGGCATTGAAGGATGCCACTGCCGAGCTGTCGCCGGATGGAAGGCTCGTCCTGGCTGCGCTGTCGGAGAAGATTGACCGGCAGATGAACAAGCTCAACGCGGATGCCAAGCTGGAAACCAAGGCGTTCGCCGCTGCGGAGCTGGTCAAGAAGGAGAAGCTGGAGGGGCCTGTCGTCCTGTCACCCGAGCTGCGGAAGCTCGCAACCGCACCCGAGCCGGCGCAGGTAAAGCAGGCTCCGGCGCCTGTGCCCCAGCCCGCCGTCGTGCGGCAGGTGGAGCCGCAGCCCCCGCAACGCAGCCGGGGCCGGTAAGGCCCCGCTGCTTACGGAGCCATAATCGGGAAGGAAAGCCAGGTATGTTGAAGTGGACCGTTGTTGTGGCTGTATTGGCTGGCCTGCCGATGCTGGCCACCGCTCAACCGGCAGCACCGGCGCTGCCAAACCTAAGCACGCCGGATGGGCTGCAAGCCCACTTGGAGGAGATCATCAAGCTGCAAAGGCAGCAGTTGCAGGCATCCCAACAAGCATCCATGCCGATGCCGGGTGACAGTCGGGCTTGCATCTACTCGAACCAGGTGTACTCGGAAGGCGCGGAGCTTAGTTCAACCGAGAACGTGTCACTCGTCTGTAAGCGTGAGTATGGCCCGGTTGGGGCATCTCCGACGCCCCCGCGTCTCGTATGGGCGCGTCGGTAGCGTCGTCCAAAGGCATCGCTGTATGGCTCGCTCCGAAGAAGAAGTCTGGCGGCTTCCAGCCACCGCCAGGGGCAAGGATACCAGGATACCAGGGGGGAGCGGGTCACATCGCTCCCCTTCCCTTTCGCCTGCCGCCAAGGCGCGGCTAAGCCGCATCGTCAACCGCACCCCCGAAGTGATGGTGAAGGTCACGGGCCGGACGCGCGGCGTCACGCACCTCAAGGCGCACCTGGACTACCTGACCCGCAACGGCAAGTTGCTGGCCGAAACCCAGGACGGTGAGCAGGTCCAGGACCGCAACCGGCTTCGAGAACTGCACGATGAATGGCTCTTGGCGAATGCCGCTGAGGCACGGGGACGGAACACCCCCCAAGCGGCGCAGTCAGTCGGCATCATCCTCTCCATGCCTGCCGGCGCCCCCCCGGACCGGGTGCATGATGCCGCCCGGTCCTGGGCGCGGGAAACCTTCGCTGGCAAGCACGATTGGATCATGGTCAGGCACGACGACAAGGACCATCCACATGTCCATGTCTCGGTGCGGGCAGTGGGCAGCGACGGTCGCCGGCTGGCCCCTGGGCCGGATGACTTACAACTCTGGCGTGAGCGGTTCGCACGCGAGCTGCGCCGCCTGGGCGTTGCTGCGGAAGCCACTCCGCGGCAGGCACGGGGCAAGGTGCCGCGCGCTGACCGCGCGCCGGTCCACCAAGCCGAAAAGCGCGGCGGCAAGTCCAGCGCCCGGGGAAGGCAGAACAACGATGCCATGCACACTGCCAAAGCTCCCAAGCCTCCGCAGCCGCGCGACTGGCAGCGCGACTGGCAGCGCGATATTCAGGTGCGCCAAGAGGGTATCCGCAAAGCCTACCTCGAACACGCCTCCGAACTGAACCAAGGTGATGTCGCGGATCGGCGTCTCGCTCGTGACATTGAGCGATTCGTAGCCGACATGCCCGTTCCCCTCACACGCCGGCAGGCCCTCGCCGTCGAGCTGCGCCAGGTGTTGGAGCAACGCTCAATCCCCATTGCCGCACCCTCGGAACAGCCCTCACCCTCACTCACGGATTTGCACCGTGCAAATCGGCAAGAGCCGCGGCAGACCCCGCAGCGGCAGGAACCGGAGCCGGACCGGCGTAGATAAGGCTCGCCAAGGTCCTCGTCAGGGGTCCACGAACCGCGCGGGCCGGCGCCGGGGTCGGCGGGCGATCTTCTGCCGCTCCTGCTCCGTTGCTGCGTCATCCCGTTCCTCCGCACCTACCGCAGCCGTTGGCCGGTCGGCATCCGGCAGTCCCCAGTAGTCGAAGTTGCCGGTCATCACCGCCACGATGCGGCGCATCTCCGTCCGCAGCAGCTCGGCCGCCTCGCGGGCCGCTTCGCCCTGATAGGCGGGGTACTCCCCTGTGTGGGCAGCGGTGTTGATCGCCCGTGCGATCTGATTGACGTTGTTCCCGATCCGCCGGACCTCCATGAACAACTCCCGCAAGGCTTCGATCTCGCCGGGGTTCCATTGGGGTCGCCGGCCAAGGTGGACGATGGCCAGGGAGCGTAACCAGGTGGCAGGGGTGGTACCGCGGAAAGTGGCGGCCTCGATCAGCGCAAGCCGCTCGGCATCCCGAAGGCGTACCATCACCTGATGGGCACCAGCGACGCCAGCGGGCGCGGGCGCTGCCCGCCCCTCCATGGCGTTCGTCACAAGGTCCCGCAGTTCGGCGGAAGCGCCTCCCTTGTTCCCGCGCGCCCATGCCTTGAACCGAGCGGCAAGGTCAGCCGGCACCCACGTTGAAAGAAGCTCAAGCCCGTTTCGGCCCACTCTGAACCACACTGTAATACCTTGCTACCATCAAACATATCCCGCCCTAGCCCCCAAACACTAGCCTTATCTCTTTGCTCAAGTTGAAGGGGGCAGGAGGAAAAGGAGGGACGGGCAGCTTCCACCCCCTCGCGGATTTGCACGGTGCAAATCCTCACCCCCTTAACCGTCCTCCTTGCACCAAGTCAGCCGCAGCGGCTGGATTTGCACCGTGCAAATCCGTTCTCTTTTGTTCCGCTCCGCTTGCAGTATAAGTTGCTTTTATGTTCTCATTCGCGCGGGTCGGGTGGGAGGCGCTTAGAAGTGGCATCGGACGGCGAAGATGGGTCAGGCGGTTACGATGGATCGAACACGACGGGCTTCGTCAGTCCGGCCGGGGACGCCATTGAGGGTCCAATCGACCTCTCGCACATCCTCGACCTGCGCCGTCCGCATCGCTACCCCGTGCGCGTCAGCGGTGATGCCCTGCGCGAACGCGGCATCCACCCAGGGGACATTCTGATTGCCGACGCCGCTGCCATGCCTGCTGCCGGGCGCGTCGTCATCGCTATGGTGTTCGGGGATGTGCTGGTCTGCCAACTCACCTTCCGGCGCGGGCAATGGTGGCTCAAACCTGCTGGCCCTGGGAGGGAGCCGGTAGCCGTCCAGGGTGAGGCGGAAGTCTGGGCTGTCATCGCTGGCCTTGTCCGAACCGACGTGTAGGCCGCGGCGTTCACCATGCCAGCAACCTACGGTCTCATAGACGCCAACAGCTTTTACTGCTCCTGCGAGCGTGCCTTTGATCCCAGCCTGGCCCGCCTCCCGGTCGTCGTCCTCTCCAACAACGACGGCTGTGTCATCGCCCGAACTAGCGAGGCGAAGTCCCGCATCAAGATGGGCGATCTCTGGCACATGGTCCGCAATCGCCCCGGCTGCGAGGACGTGGAGTGGTTCAGCTCGAATTTCAGCCTCTATGGTGACATGAGCCGGAGGATGTACGAGGTGATGGCCGCTCGGGTTCCCCGGGTGGAGCCGTACAGCATTGATGAAATGTTCTTTGACCTGGACGTGCCGGCGCCAGACCTGGTTGCCTTCTGCCGGGACCTCCGCGATGCCGTGCGAAGGGAAGCGAAGCTGCCAACCTGCGTGGGCATCGGCGTCACAAAGACCCAAGCCAAGCTAGCCAACGGCGTTGCCAAGGACCGGCCCGAACTGGACGGGGTGTGTGACCTGCGTAGCCGGGAGGATCGGGCCAAGCTCTATGGTGAGCTTGCCGTTTCGGAAGTGTGGGGCATCGGCGGGCAGTCCGCGGTCAAGCTCGGACGCCTGGGCGTCACCACCATTGCGGAGTTTGTCGCCCTCGATCCGCGCCAGGTCCGCGACTTGCTGACGGTCATGGGCGCCCGCGTGCAAGCGGAGCTGCTTGGCGTGTCCTGCCTTGCGCTCACGATGACAGCCCCAACCCGCAAGGGGATGGCCGTCACGCGCTGCTTTGGCCGCCTGGTCACGACATGTTAGGTATCGTGTTCTGCACGTCCTTTCTGTCATGGTTGAGTTGCCGGTCAGGACGGATCTTGCCCGTGGTCAGGACCACGGATCGGGGCGCGCATGGCCGAGTTGATGTTCACCACCGACGCATTCCGCCCAATGGACCGGTCCGTCTCAGGCGTGCCCATGCTCCTGGACGGCAACATGCGGCTCATTGAGCCGGCTTGCGCCTGGCTGATGCACATAGCCCTCGTGCGCGGCCGCACCCGCAGCCCGCAGACCTGGCGCGCCTACGGCGAGGCGCTCTACGACTGGTGGCAGACGCTGGAGACCAACGGTTGGGCCTGGGACCGGGTGGGCCACCACGAGGTCGCCGCCTATCGCGACCGCATGCTGACCGGCCCCAGCGACCACACCGGTCGCCCTTACGCCCGGGCCACTATTAATCACCGCCTGCGCATCATCGTCCTGTTCTACCGCTGGTGCGCCGCCCACGGCCTGGTCGCCTCCGCGCCTTTCACCTCCCAGGACGTCTCCGTCGCGCGGTCGCGGCCGGCGCCGTTCCTGGCCCACGTGGACGCAAGCGGCGGCATCGTGTCCGCCAACGAGCTGGTGCTGCGCGAGATCCAGGCCCTGCCGCGCCCCCTCGCGCCCGACGCGATCCGCCGCATCCTGGCCAAGCTCGGGACCCGCGACCGCCTGATTGTGGAATGGGCCGCGCTCACCGGCATGCGCCGCATGGAACTCGCGGGGTTGAGCAAGGCGGCGCTGCCCCGGACCGGCGGCGTGGAGTTCGCGTCGTCGCCGTTCGTCGCCGTCCGGCTCACCGTCACCAAGGGCGGCAGGCGGCGGCAGGTCTACCCGCCGCTGCCCCTGGTAGACCGCACGCACGCCTACCTGCGCGAGGAGCGTGCGGTCGCGGTGCGCCAGGCGGGAGAGCGCAGGAGGGATTACAAGGAGCCGGCGGCGGTGTTCCTCACCGGCCACGGCGGGGCGATGACCCCGCGCCGGGTCGGCGCGCTGTTCGCCGCAGCCGCCTGCTCCGCTCGGGTCGCCGCGACCCTCCATGCCCTGCGCCACACCTTCGCCGGCGTCATGCTGCGGCAGCTCCAACGCCAGGCCGCGCGCAATCCGGAGATGAACCCGTTGCTGGCCTTGCAGGCCATCCTCGGCCACGCCGACCTTTCGACCACCTCCGTCTACCTGCGCATGGTGGCCATCGATCTCGAGGCGATCGAGGCGGCGGTCGACGGCCTCTTCGGCGCACTCGGCTGAGGCTGCCGTGCGCAAGCGCAAGGACTATCGGCTCCCGCCCCAACCGGCGCACCTCTCCGACGTCGCCGCTCCCGAGAGCCTGGTCGTTCGTTTCCTGACCCCAGCCGGCACGCCGGCCCAACCGCTCGACCTCTCGGCGTATGCGCACCGGCCGCGTCTGGCTGCGGAGCTTGCCTTCGCCTTCCGCCACCGCCTCGCGGACAAGTCCGACGCCACCCGCCAGACGGTCCAGTACAACCTCCCATGGTGGTTCAGGTTCTTGGACGAGCACGACCCCGCGCGCGAGGCGGTCCGGTCGGCCCGCGACATCGATACGGAGCTGCTGCGCACCTACATAGCCTGGCTCGGTCGGCAACCGTTGGCCGTGGGCACCCGTGACCGCACTTGGGCGACCGTCAAACAGGCGCTGGCCTGGCTCCGCCGTCACAGGCCCGACCTGGTGCGGCCTGAACTGGAACTGCCCGTCAACGCGTTCCCGCGCCGCTACGAGCAGGCCCGTCCGCGGGCGGCGCTCGCGCGCCCCGAACTGGACGCCGTCCTCTCCGCATGCCGCGCGGAGATCGAGGCGAGCTGGGCCGACTTCGACACCGGCCGTGCCCTGCTCGCGGCCAAACCCCATGCCGCGCCCGCCGGACCGGACAAACCCGACCTCAAGGATCTCGGCGTCCTGCTCGCGCTGTTGGTCGAGCGCTACGGCGGCTTCGTTCCGAACCAACGCCGGCCCGGTCGCGGCGACACCTTGTTCTGGCCGGTGCTCCACGCGGTAAAGGCGCACGGGGGCTGGGTCCGGGTCAGCCGCTTCCTGCACGCCACGGCAGGCACCCTCGTGCCATACATGATCGCGATCGCCGCGCAGACCTTCGCCAACCCGGAGGCGCTGCGCAACCTGCGCCGCGACTGCATGATCGAGCACGTCATGCTCGATGGGCGCTGGCTCGTGACGTGGCACAAGGGACGTGCACGCCGGGTGCAGCGGCGGAGTTTCCTGCGCGACCGCGGCCTGTCCGTCCCCAACCTGATCGACCGCGTCCTGGCGCTCACGGCGCCGCTCGTATCCCACGCGCCCGCGGCCGAGAGGGACAGGCTGTTCCTGTGCAGCGGCATAGGCGGACTGCGCCGCATCGGGCTGATCGACCCCGTGCGCGTGACCACGCTCGTGCGCGCCTTCGCCGCGCGGCATGGCCTGCGCGACCTCGGTGGCGCCCCGTTGGCGCTGACCCTGGCCTCCTTCCGCCCGACCGGGCTGGCCCTGGCCCACGCCGCGCTCGGTTACGACGTGACCAAGACCCAGGCCCTTGCGAACCACGCCTCGGCGGATACGACGATGCGCTACATCCACCAGCCTGTGGTCCGAGCCGGCCAGGCCGCCGGGCTGGCCCGGCTGCAGGGCCGCTTCGTCGCGGTGGTGCGGGGCGGAGACCGGGCGACCGCTGTGAGCGGTGAGGCAGGGGTGGACGCGGCATCGCCAATTGACGCGCGCAACGCCACGGCGTCAGGCTTCACCTGCTCCGACCCACTGGCCGGCATCGCTCCCGGGCAGCGCAAGGGCCGCCTCTGCACCGCCTGGCTCGGTTGCTTCACGTGCCCCAACGCGGTTATCCCGCTTGAGGCCGACACGTTGGCTCGGCTGATGCTCATGCGCGACGCCCTCGCCGAGGCCCGGGGCCGCATGGCCCTGGATCGGTGGGGGCTGCTCTACGCGCCCAAGCTCGTGATCCTGGAGCGCGACGTGCTGCCCCGCTTCCCCGCCGCCCTGCACGCCGCCGCGTCGGGGCTAGTGGGGCGGTTCCCCCCGCCGCCGCCGATCGAATGAGCCCGCCCGCGCCGCTGCCGCAGCCGCAGTTCACCCGAGCCGGCGACGACTGGATGCGGGCGTCCGTGTCGTCGCGCAGCCGCTTCGGCGACGACGTCTGGCACCTCGACATCCACGTCGCCGGGCTGTTCCCCGGCGGGAGACGCGTCTGCTGGGATGCCCGCTTGCCCGACGGCTCCCGGTTGACCGATCCGCAACACGCTGGCCTCCTGCGCGCGGCCAAGCAGTTTCTGTGGTCGATGGCGGTGGATCCTCCCTCGGGCCAGAAACGGTCGTCGCCATCCACCCTGTCCAGGAACAGCGTGGTCCTGCGCGTCATGATCCGGTGGATAGTCTCCGAGGACCTGACCTCCTTCAGCACGCTTGACGCGTCCGCCGTCCAGCGCCTTTGCGTCTGGCTCCGGAGGAGGCCCGGCAGGCGGCGGGGGCGCACGGCAACGCCGAGCACCGTGCGCAGCTACCTCGTCGTAATCGCCAACATGCACCGCCAGCGCAGCAAGCTGGATGACGCTCCCCGGACCGACCCGCTGGCCGGCGAAACTGCAAACGAGGCCGCGGGCATGTCGCGCGCCACCGCAGGCGCGATTCCGTTCATCCCGGATGCCCTCGCCGTAGACCTGCTCTCCAAGTCGCTGACCTGGGTGGAGGTCCACGCCGGAGACATCCTGCGGGCGTCCGAACTGCGCGGGCAGGTCGCCGACGAGCTGCGCGCGGCCGGCCATCCCGGATGGCGGGTGGTCCGAGAGGCCAACCAAGTGATGCGGTGCGCCGCGATCCCCGGCCCGGACGGGCGCCCGTTGATCTTGGACCTTGCGATCTTCAAAGCCGGCGCGCGCCTGGTCGACGCCTGCTTCGTGCTCATCGCCGGGTTCGTCGGCATGCGGGTCAGCGAAATTCTGTCCATGCAGGTCGGCGCGGTCGAGCGCCGTCCTCTCGGCGAGACCGGGTTGGACCAGGCCTACGTCGTGGCCCGCCTGTTCAAGGGGGCCGACGATCCCGAGGGCCGGATTGAGCGTTGGCTGGCGCCGGAGCCGGTCGTGCGCGCGGTCGAATGCCTGGAGCGCCTCGGCGCCCCGCTGCGCGCCGCTTCGGGCCATCGCGATCTGTTCCTCAGCAGGCAGTCCTCCCGCCGCGCGGTGACCCAGATCAGCGGTCAAACCATCATGCGCCGGCTCAACTTTTTCGCCGCACACGTCGGCGTGCCCCTGCATGAGGGCAAGCGGTGGCTCCTCACGCCGCACCAGTTCCGCAAAACGTTTGCCCGTTTTGTGGCTCGGGGGGACCGTTCGCACCTCCTTGCGCTTGCCGACCACTTCAAGCACGTCTCGGTGTCCATGACCTCCCGTGGCTACGTCGGCACCGACTTCGAGCTGCACGAGCTGGTGGACGAGGAGGCTCGGGCCGAAACGGCGATCGCGCTCGACTGCCTTCTGTCCAGCGACCGGCTGGGCGGGCGCATGGGCGAGCGCATCGTCGCGCGCAACCACACCTTCCGCGGCCGGGCGGGCGAGCAGGTCCGGCGCGACTACATCGACTTTATCTTGGCCGAGACGGACCTGCGCATCCGCGGCTGCGACTACGGCTGGTGCGTGTTCCAGGCCGAGACCGCCCTGTGCGGCGGGGAGGTGGCGCCGAACGAGGCGGGCCGGAGCCCGTCCGTGTGCGCCAAATGCGTGAACCTGGCCGTGGACGACCGGCACGTCCCATACTGGCAGGACCGGCGCCGGAGAAACCTGGCATTGCGGGACCAGGCGAGCCCGCTCGCCCAAGCCGTGCTCGCCGAGGCGGTCGGGGAGTGCGACCGCATGCTCAAGCGCATCGAGGAGGGCAGGGATGGAAGCCGGGCAGAGCCATGCCGAGCAGAGCCGGACGCGACCCCGCCAAGCGGCGGCGCAGGCTGAGAACACCGCGCGGGCTTACCGCGCTGCACTCACCCGGTTGGTTGAGGGCAAAGCAACGCACCCGGCCCTCGCCGGACGCCCCGTGCGCATCAGCCCAGCCGCGGTCGCGCGGGAGGCGCGGCGCAGCCGAAACCCGCTCTACACGACGCATCGCGGTATCCTCGACGAGATCGCGGTGGCTGCCGGACAGCCGTGCGTGGCCGCCGATCTGGCCGCCACCGTGACGCGGCTCAAGGCGGAGAATGCTGAGCTGCGTGCGGCCGCACGGCGGCATGCGGAGGAGAAGCGTCAGTTGGCGAGCGAGAACCTGCTGTTGCTCCACCGGGCGCGGGTGGCGGAGGAGAGGCTCCAATCCGCATCCCACGCGGCAGTAGGGCCACGCCGCTGATCACGGCCCGGCGCGGTCCCGTTTCTCGGTTCGGCTGGGGGCCGTTTCTCCGCCCCGGCCTGCACCACCCTGGGGCGCCGTGCGCAGCGGCGGTCGAGGATGGCCGCAGGCCACCGCCGGAGGCGGCGCGCAGCGTCCTCGACGGGCGTTGCGAACGGCGCCATGCTCGACCTCGCCGGGCGCCCTCGCCTGTTGGATCCCGAACGGCGGTTCATGGTGGTTAGGCGGTAGTCCGCTTTCAGACCAGCGATGCACATAGCAGACGTGACGAGCACCGCGATGCAGTCGTGCCTCCTCAAGCGACCGTGAGCACGATCTTGCCTTGAATGTGCCCGCCAGCGGCTCGCTCGTGCGCCTTGCGGGCATCGGCAAGCGGAAACGTGCTGTCAATTGCAACGCGAACCGTTCCCGCCTCCAGCAGACGTCCAAGCTCTGCGAGCTGCGGCCCGCTCGACCGTACCTGGGTCATCGAGACCGTAACACCCAGCTTCGCGGCCTCCTCGGCATCGGAGAAGCCTGGAAACACCGGAAACAAAGCGCCGTCACGCTTGAGCGTTTGCAAGAAACGGCCGGTGGTCATACCGCCGAGGGTGTCGAGGACGAGATCGACGTCGTGCGCGATGCCCTCGGGAGGGCCTTTGGTGTAATCGATGAATTCGTCGGCACCGAGTTCGCGCAGGAACGACTCGTTCGTGCCCGATGCCACTGCGATAACGTGCGCACCTTTCCATTTTGCCAGTTGCACCGCGAGGTGCCCCACGCCGCCCGCGGCGCCATTGACGAGCACCGTCTTGCCGTCGAGTGGCACCGGGCGATGTCTCTCCGATTGAAGCGGGTTAGGTTCATCGTGCCCCAGCTCGATCAGGAACTGCCACGCGGTGAGCCCCGACATCGCCGCTCCTGCTGCATGCAAGTGATCGACGCCAGAAGGCTTGGGTGCCAAATCCGATGCAGGTGCAGCGACGTACTCGGCATAAGCATCGCTCTTCCCGTAGCTGGGAAAGCGGATCATGCCGAAGACCTTATCGCCGACGGAGAAGCCCTTCACGTCCTCGGCGACGGCCTCGACGACACCTGACACGTCCGACCCCGGAATGACGGGCAGGGGTACCGACGGCCTGAACTGGGATGGAAGCGCCTTATACCCGTCGCGGAGATACCAGTCGGGAGGGTTGATGCCGACCGCGTGAACGTGGACCAGCACCTCGCCCAGCTTCAGCTCAGGCATTGGCGCGTCTTCGTAATGCAGCACCTCGGGGCCACCGAACTCGTGGAGTCGGATTGCTTTCATCGTGTTCGCCGGCATCACTTTTCCCTTCACGGCAGATGCGCTACCCTAATCGGAGCAGCGCCCCGTATATCCGGAGCACTGACCCTCTTGTCAAGTTGGGCATATGCGAGCCGATGCCAGAAAGAACTACGACCACCTACTCGCAGTCGCGCGCGACCTCGTGACCGAACAAGGTGCTAACGCATCGCTGCGCGACGTTGCCCGCAGAGCTAGCGTCGGGCTTGGCACGCTGTATCGTCACTTCCCGACTCGAGAGGCGTTGTTGGAGGCCTTGCTTCGCACGAGCTTCGACGAGCTGACAGCAAGGGCAAGCGAACTCGAAGAGTCGGGCTCACCCGACGACGCTCTTGTGTCGTGGCTACGGGAGGCCGTGGCAGTCGCGCATAATTACAGCGGTGTTGTTACTTCGATGGTTGCCGCCATCGCGGACCCAGGCTCCGCCCTCCACGCTTCGTGCGTCACGATGCGCGCGGCAGGCACGCAGCTCCTCGTCCGTGCCCAGGCCGAGAACATGGCGCGAGCCGACATCGATGGCACTGACCTCTTCGCACTAGTTGGAGCGCTCGCGTGGCTCGGCGACCAACCCTCGCTTGCGCCACGCGCCGATCATCTCTTCGACGTCATCGCGAACGCGATCCTAACAAATCGTGGGAGCAGTGATGTCAGGGCGAAATGCCACCCTTGAGGAAGCGTCAGCTGGCGCGGATCGACCAAGGTGAGCGCGGCTGCTTTCTGGAGCGCAATCTGAGGCGCTCTGTGTCCGGGTTGGGCCGATAGCGGCTATCACGAGCACACCAGCAGCAGGACACTTGCAAAGTGACCTAACCGCTGGGCGGACCTGCGGGAGGCCGTGGCGGCACATGCGGCCCGTGTCGGGGAGAAGTTGCGCGAACACCGGCTCGTCGCGCGGGCTATGACTGTGTTCGCCCATACCCATCCCCACAACGGCGATCCTTGGCACAGCGTCCAGCACACCGGGCGCATCGAACCAACTGCGGACACTGTCGCCCTTGTCACCGAAGCCGTGCGGATGCTGCGCCTGCTGTGGCGTCCTGGGCTGCGCTGGTTCAAGGCCGGGGTGATGCTGTCCGACCTGGCGCCGGTCTCGGACCAGCCCCGGATGCTGTTCTCGACCCGCGATCCTGCCCACTCGGCACGCCTGATGGCCGCGCTGGATGACGTGAACGGGCGGTATGGGCGTGACACGCTGCGCCTGGCTGCCACTGGACTGGAACGCACCTGGAGCACACGGCACCACAAGGTGTCGCCCCGCTACACCACTCGGGCTGCTGAGATGATGGTTGCCCATGCCTGGTGATGGATGCACCTGCCTCGCCACAGGTAGTTGTAGGCGCTTGCAATCATCGGCGCTCGTGCTCGCAAACAGAGCGGATTCCTGCTCGGATTAGCTGACAATGGGGCGGGCGTCGTGCTCACATTAGCTGCCACTGTGCTCGCCATCATCGCGCCGTGCTCGCCAACGGAGTATCGTGCTCACATTAGCTGCCAATGAGATTTGCCCGTTGGCAAGACGGCCAGGGCGTTCTCGATAACCCAGGTTTCTGAGGAGCTTCGGCGTGTGCTGCCCTGAGCCGCGCATCAAGGCACTCTCGCTTCTCAGAACTGTTCTTGGTTGCCCTGTTCCGAAATGCCGGGCATTCGACGGCTTTCGAGAACAAAGACGCGGGATGCGCGGGTCGGCTACGCCAATGCGTTCACCGTGCTGCTGAGGCCAAACCCACATAGATGTGCGACTTCCCGGCCAGCATCGCCGTCATCCTGACCCCAGTTCGGTCATTGGCAGCCAATGTGAGCACGATCCTCCGTTGGCGAGCACGGCCCGATGATGGCGAGCACAGTGGCAGATAATGTGAGCACGACGCCTGCCCCATTGTCAGGGAATCCGAGCAGGAATCTGCGCTGTTTGCGAGCACGAGCGCCGATGATTGCAAGCGTCTACAGGTAGTATCCTCAACGCCGGCCGGCTTGGACAATGGCAGCTATGCCGGCCGCAGCATGGTCAGGAACGTCTATATCCGCGGCCATAGTCGGCAACGTCTATGCCACAGCCCGCCTTCCGCTCAAGCCTGGCGTAGCTGAACGTTCCAGTCCTGGGCCTCGGGGCACAACCTGCCAAACCCGGCGCTCCCCGCTGTCGCAAGCTCGTGCAGCCGGCTCGCCAGGATTTCGCCACCTGTGCCCTGGTCAGTAGCCGCCACAAGCCTGCCGTTGCCCGGCAGGATGGCTTGCAGCGCCCTCGCCGTCTCTGGTCCGTAGCCCCCGCCAGTGGACGCATACAGGGTGCCGTCAGACCACCCCTCGATGCTGGCAAGGCTCAAGGCGTCTATGAAGCTCTCGGTCACGGCGACCCGGTTGCAGGTTTCGGGTGTGCCGACAAAGAACAGGGTCTTGCTTCCACCCTTCACATAGCCCTTGAAGCTCGGCCCGCGCATTTCCCAGCCTGTGACCCTGCCCTGGGCGTCCTGGTGCCTGGCCCAAACCGTCCCGTATATTCCCTCCCTCAACATCCCGGCCTGCACCGCCCGTTCTACGCTGGCGACCGGCAGGCCCCGTGTCTCGATCAGGTAGCGCCAGCCCTGGGACCCTGGGCAAAGCTGACGCGCCCCGTCCCACGTCCTGATGGCGTCAGTGAGGGGCGCCGCGGCACTTTGGCGCATTGGCACCAGTTTGGGCGCGATGCCTGCAAGTGGGCGCAGCGCCTTGCGTGCGTGGCCAAGGTTGCCGCCCCAAACGTATTGCGCCAGGGCCAGGGCATCGCCGCGCTTGTCGTTCAAGGGGTCGAACCAGCCCTTGCCATCATGCGTCACGATCACGATGCGGCCTGCGCCGTTGCGGTATTTGACCGCGCCCCGCGTGCTTTCCTTGGCGTCCAGTTCCCATCCGCCGGCCTCAAGCACGGTGCGGCAATCAACCCGCGCCCGCAGTTCGTCCAGCTCGTCCCTTGCCTGCCGCTCAACCTGGTCGTCATTGCGCATCGTCATAGGTCTGTCCTCCTGACCACCAAGGCCGGCGCAACCGGCTGGCCACCTGGTCGAAGTGTCCGGCGTCGATGGCCTGCATCCCTGCGGAGTACAAGCCGAGTATCAGGGCGCACGTCAGCGTCACGAACCCGGCCCGCATCGCGTCCGCCCACATATGCGAAACGGCAAACCCCACGGTCGCGGCCATCCCGCCAAGGCACGCCATCAACAAGGGCCAGATGATGAACGGTCGCAGCACCCGCAGCAGCAGCACCAGCAGCACCCGTAGCGCCACCAGCACCGCCCCTGCCGCGACCCATAGCAGCGTCAGAAGCACCCGGCCTGCCAGAGCCTTGACGCCCTGGCAGGTGCTGCGATGGGTGGAAAGGCTGCCGCGCATGGTCCCCTGTCCCGCGTGCGCTACCGGGCGCTGATGCCGCGCAACTCGGCGAATGGCACCTCGTGCCAATCCCCATTCACGTCTAGAAACACTTGGTCCTCCACGTCCGGCCGCTCGGTCAGGATCAGCACCCCTTGGATGCCTGCTGCCGTCTCCATGACAAACATCGGCTCCCCCTTGGCGTAGCTGATGGAAGGGGAAGGTGTGTCATCGTCGGGCTGCGGTTCAGCCTGCGTCCCCGGCTCAACCTGCGCCTCAACCTGGTCCTCTGACGCGCCAGGATTTGCACCGTGCAAATCGCCAGGGTCAGTAGGACGGGTTGCCGGCTGGGTCACATTCTGCAAGGGCTGTGCTGGTGGCGCTGTTTGGGCATCGACCTGGGGGATGGGCCGCTCTGCCACATCCGGCAACGCGGCAAGTTGATGGCTGTCGGCGGGACGGTCTGCGGGTGCCTGCGGTGGCACGAACACGGAAGCGGCGGCGATCCGCGGCGCGGCAGGGGCAGGGGCAGGGGCCTCCGGCGCCTGTTCACGGTCCAGGATGACGCTGCCGGTCGCCTTGCCTGTCACGGCTCCTATGATGCGCCGGGCTTCCGTGATGGTCAGGAAGGTGTCGGCGTCTGGCATCGCGTCCTCCACCTGGGCCGGGTGCTTCTGCCAGGTCCGGTAAAGGTCATAGATCGCCCGCATGTCCCCGGTATCGAGGCGCACGGCCAGGAAGTCAGGCAGCTTCTCCACGGCCCGGCAGGCGGCGATCTGATAATCTTTCAGGTTGCATATGGCCGCGATCTCCTTGCCCTGCTTGCCCTCGCCGTGAAGCTGGTTGACCGCGGCGGCAAGCTCGCTGTTGGACAGGTTGGCCCGCTGCTGGTTCTCGATGACCTGGGTGGCGTAATCGCGCTGCCCATCCGGCACGATGACGGCGGCAATGTCCGCCTGGCCCGCCAGCTTGGACGCCCGCAAGCGCCGCGCTCCGAATACCAGCATGTAGCGGCCATCCTCGGGCGGCTTGACGCCGATGGGTTGCAGCACGCCCCTCTCTCGGATGGTGAGGGCCAGGCTCTCAAGCTCGGCTTGGTCAAATGACTTGCGCGGCTGTTTGGGGTCCTCGTCGATGTCCACCAGCGCGATGCGTAGCGGCTCGCCTGCGCCCTCGCCTGCCGCTGCGCGCAGGTTGTGGTATGATGCCGCAGCAAAGGATGCCTTCTTAGCCATGTGACAGCTCCATTTTCTGCTCAACCGTCTGGAAGATGCCCCGTATCTCGGTTGCGGCCTCCCGCGCCGATGCACCCTTCATGGCCCACACCGGCTCTTTCTCGCCGGCTGCCCGTGCATAAAGGTCGCGCTTCGCCACGATGCCGGGGAACAGCAGCTTGCCGACATGCCCGACAAGCTCCTCGAACATCTCGCGCTCGCGCCGGCTCTTGCGGTCATAGAGGGAGGGCAACAGGCCAAGGAACGCCGGCTCTGCCCGCTTGTAGTGGGCGGACACCCCTTTGATCGCCCGCAGCAGCTCCGCGATGCCGGCCAGGCTGTAATCGTTGATGCCTATGGGTGCCAGCACGGCAGTGGCTGCCAGCAACGCCCCGAACGTGCGGTTCGTCAGGGAAGGGGGTGTGTCGATGATGCACACGTCGTAGTCATCTTTCATGGCGGCCAGGCTGTCCCTGAACGTCTCGATGCAGCTCCGGTCAACGCCCTCCACGCCCAACAGGTCGCGCGTGGAACGGGTGACAGTCAGCGATCCGGCACTTGGAACGGATGTGACCTCTGCGAACAACTCCACGCTCTCGACCGTGGACAGGTGCGCGCCAAGGGTCATCGTTAGGTTGGCTTGCTGGTCCAGGTCCACCACAAGCGTACGGTAGCTCTCTGCGAAGTACCAGCCTGCGTGGGCCACGATGTTGGTTTTGCCGACCCCGCCCTTCTCGTTCATCACGACAAGAGTTTTCATCTTACTGCCCTTTCGGCCTGCCGGACCGGCCCGGCCTGCGGTCGCTCAAGTCCTCGTCGGACACGTCCAGGCCAACGGCCCTAAGCCCGCGAAGCACCATGCCCCGGACGGTGGTTCGTTCCTGGGCGGCACGCACCTTCAACCCGTAGTGCAGCCGCTCGGGCACTAGGAAGGAAACGGTCACTTGCCGGTCCTCGGGAACTGGAGCCGGTTCCGGCACAACATCTGCGTGAGTTTGCCCGGCAGGCTTCTTTGCCATTCTGCACGTCTCCTGGATGGCGCTGCTGCGCCGCTTGATACCATCCACATCGCACGTCCCTTCCCGCTAAACAACGTGAGGGTATGATACCATATAACTGCGCGTTGTATATAACAAACTTACTTGCTGAACCATAAATTATGTTGCTATTATACGGCTATGCCGTATATATAGGGGGTAGCTAAGACCAAGGAAGTCAGCGTGCATTCAGTCATCGAAACCTCGGACTACCTGGCCGATGCAAAGGACGCTGGGCTTACCGATGTCGAACGTGAGAAGATTGTTGACACGCTTGCGGCCAATCCGACTGCTGGCGATGAAGTTCCGGGGACGGGCGGCGCTCGCAAGCTGCGCTTCCCTGGCCGGGGCAAGGGCAAGAGCGGGGGATACCGGGTCATCACCTTCTACTCTGGCATAGACGTGCCGGTTTTCCTGCTGAACGTCTTTGCCAAAGGGGATCGGGTGGACCTTTCCCAAGCTGACCGGAACGAGTTGCGTAAGAAGCTGGCGGTCCTAGCGGACCGCTATAGGAAGGGAGTACAATCCAATGTCTAAGGCAGGTAGTCGCATCCTCCGCAGCGTGGATGCTGCCATTGCATTCGCAAGTGGGGAGATCACGGAGGGCTTCGTGGTCCATACCCCCAAGGCGGTGGACGTGAAGGCCATCCGTCAGACGCTCGGTTTGAGCCAGGGTGCCTTTGCTGAACGCTTCGGGCTAAGCCCGGCTGCAATCCGGGATTGGGAACAACACCGTCGCCAGCCGGACCCTGCTGCGCGCGTGCTGCTAATGGTGATCGCACACAATCCGGATGCGGTGGTGAATGCGCTGCAACAGGCTGCCGCGTGACGGTTGCCGGTGCCGTCTAGCCTACATCTTACCGGGCCTGGATTTGCACCGTGCAAATCCTAGACGGCGCTGGATGTGGCTTGCTTCCACTCCCACGCCCTTCGTCCCGACGCCTCCTGCGCTGCCTGGCTGCCCGGTGCCGTCAAATCCCTGGCCCCGCTTGGGGCCAGCCCGAAGGGCGCGGAGCCACGCACAGGACGCCCCTTGGCGTCCGAGCATGGCGAGCGGGGTTGACGGCACCGGGCAGCCAGGCAACCCCTTGCTTGCTTGCTTGCGCGACAGGATCACATCTAGTCAGGTCGTCCTGGTACCTCCTACCTGTGCCGCTGGACGGAAGCGGCCCAATCCGCCCTAAGCATCTGCTCCAGCCCGGCGGGGACCGCCGCGTACGGCTCGACTGCCTGAATGGCAGTGATGGGATCTGGCACAGCGCCGGTATCAGTCCCGATCCATAGGACCGTTCGGGCGTCGTCTGATTCATCGGCAGAGGTATCTATGACATGGGCAAAGAACGTGCAAAGCGGACGGTCCCACCCCACGGCGATCTCATGCACCGGATTGAGAGCGGACAATCGGTGGCGGCTCATGTTCTAACCTCCTGGGCCGCGGCGCCGCTCGGCAACCAGGTCCTCGGGGTCAATTTGCAACCCAAGGGCCTGGAAACCGGCCATGACCATGTGCCTGATGCGCTGCTCTGGATGCTCGTCAAGGTAAGTCCTGACCTGCTCCCACACATAAGCGGGCAACTCGATGTTGGTCCCTTTCAGCTTCCGGCGTTCGGCAGCTTCGGCGGCCTGTTCTGTGTCGGGTGTGGTGGATGTCTTGGGCATTGCTTGGGGTCCGGCGCGGGTGTTGTAGCCGCGCACTAGCATATGCGAGTGCATTCTGCTTGTCTTCCTGCAAGAGCTGCTGCCAGCTCGCCAGGATTTGCACCGTGCAAATCCTGGCGGTCCAGCTACCAGCGGATTTCGGCGTCAAAATTGTATCCCGTGTTCTGGCAGGACGCGGAAGGCTGCCCCTGTACAACCGTCAGGACCAATGGCCCGTCCACGTTGCCAAGCGGACGTCCCCTGATGTCGAACACGATGCGGGCACCTGGGAAGGTGCCGCGGGAGGGCATATCCATAAGGCGGAACCAGGCCCCAAGGGGAGCGAAGCGCACCCAAGGCATCCCGCGTGCGCTATGCCTGATCTCTCCGGGGACAACAGGCGCATTATACAGATCATCTACGTCACCTTGCGGTCGCAGGTAGTCGGCAATGGCCTGGGCCACAGCCGCGCCTTCGGCGGCGTTCATCTGGTGCGGATGGATGCCCTCGGCGGTGCGATCATCCGTGCGTGTGGGGAGTGACAACATCGGGCCTCTCCTGGCTGGGAATGACGTTGAAGGGGTCAGGCGATCCATCGCCCGTGGTGCAGCGTCCGCAACCCGGTCCCGGCCGATTGCTTGACGCCAAGGATGCGGCTGTTGCGGGGCACCTGCCGGCCCGCGATGTTCCGCGCTGCCTGGGGCGTCGGCGCAGCAACGGACGCAGTGAAGGCGAATAGCTGATGCCTGGCGTGCTGCCAGTACACCAGGAACCGGGGCAGGGGGGCGGCGGCGGCGTTGTGCTGGCGCATGAGACGGGCCTTCATTGGCAGGGATCGCGGGAAGGGAAGGCGGGGCTGAAGCCCCGCCCTGGGCGCATGGATCAGGCAGCCGCCTTGATCTGCGCCATGCGCTCGGACAGCAGCCAAAGCGCCTTGTTCATCTTCACGTCGGCATCAATTCCCTGGACTTCGCGCGTCGTAATGCGGCGGCGCTGGCCGTTGGCGTCGCGGCCCCAGGCGGACAGCCCGCCACGGATGACATTCTCCTGAATAATGTTGGCGGTGCGCCAAAGGTCACTGCCCTGGTCGTCGTAGCGCCGCACGGAAAGGAGTTGGTCGGGCTTGATAGCCGTCTCTGTATCGCCCTCGCTGTCCCCGAACCGCACGGTGTGGGCTGCTTCTGCCATCGCCATCTGCTCCGGGCGGGACAGGGTGACGCCAGCCCAAACGTCGGCAGCCTCAAGCGCCTTCCGGCTCTCGGACAGGACGGTGTAGGACCCCTCTATTACCAGGTCGGTGACGTTCCCCTTGTGCGGGATGCTGATGTTGGCAAACTCGCGGTCAGACACGACCATGCCATTCAAGCAAACTAGGCGGAACAGCCCCGCCATGATCTTGTATGCGCTCGTGCCGTCGTGGCTGTTGACAAGGATCACCTCGGGGGAAACGTCGCCCACTTTCCGCAAACCGGTAGCCTGGCCTGCATGGCGAAAGCGGATCAGGTGCTTGGTGAACTCGGCCTTGCCGGGAACACGGCTGCGGCCCTGCTTAGCGAACATTGGGACGAACCCGTTTTCGCGCAGCCCATCAATGATCTCGCTCGTAGGGATGTAGGCGTAACGCTCGCTGCGGCTCTCGTGCTTGTCCACGGCGAAGGCGGACGGGGCTGCGCGCATGATCTGCTCGTTGGTCAGCGGCTCGGTGCCGCCATGGCCGGTGATGCGGGCGAAGCTGGAGCGGCGGGAGATGAAGGACATTGGGTGGGCCTCTCTGTCTCGGGCGGTGCAGGGTGCCTCGCCTCTGAAAGATATAATGCACTAGTATACGCTAGTGCGTCAACAGATTAGGAGGGTTCCAGATAGAATAAATGTGACTTGTCAGCATCTTGCGTCTGCCGTCACCCTGTTCCAGTTCTTCGTTCGACGCGCCGCAGGCGGGTCTAACTGCTCGGGACGTTCTTCGTCCCGACGCATCCTGCGCTGCCTGGCTGCCCGGTGTCGTCAAACCCCTGGCCCCGCTTGGGGCCAGCCCGAAGGGCGCGGAGCCACGCACAGGACGCCCCTTGGCGTCCGAGCATGGCGAGCGGGGTTGATGGCATCGGGCAGCCAGGCAACCCCTTGCTTGCTTGCGCGAAGGATCGTCACCCGCAGGGCGGAGACACCTCTTGGTGGCTCCGTCGCCGCGCTTGGGCGGCGATAGAGCCTGGCCCGAAGGGCGCGCACTGGCACTTCTTAAGATGCTTGGCTCATGGTACAAGGTTCAACCGCCGAAGGATCGCCCTATGAAAAAGATTGCCCTTAGTACTGCTGCCGCCCTGGCCTTAATCAGCACTGTCAACATCGCTTATGCGGTAACTGATGACTTTGCCCTGCGCCTTGCAAAAAGCTCTGTTGGTTTGCAAATGGTGACCCAAGAATTTCAAAACCACTTCCTGACATCGGTAGAGAAAAAGATTCCGACGACCCCCACCGAAGTGAGCTGCTACCAGATTCTACAATCCAGGATCGGCGAACTCGTCCACGTTGGAACTTTCCTCGTGAACGTCCAAAACATGGCGTACGTCATGACGCATGTGAGTAACCCTGCCGAGCTGGCCGATATCAAGCCTCTATTCGTGACGGCCACCTTCATCGCCAAGGGCGTGACTGACACCTCGATAAGCACGTATCAGCAAGTCGCGCAGGTCAGCCCATGCCAAGACATGCTACCCACGGCCCTGAACCAGAAGGCCATTGCAGCCTTAACCGACGTGAGAAGGACACTCGACAATTCGGGCGACTGACTTGTCTTCCCGTTTAGGCATATCGGAGGCTTGGACCAGCCCTGCCCCGGTGAATGCCCTTCAAGGCCCATGCTGAGAGTGACTGACCACCTCCCGGCCTTCTAGGATTTGCACCGTGCAAATCCGCGGTGCCCTCGGGATGCAGCCCATGCCGGCATCCCCTTGGTCAGATGGAGCTACGATGCCCCTTTCCGCGCCTGATCTCTCGATCATTCTTGCGCCGATCTATCAATGGACGCCTGCCATCATCGGGGCTATTCCTTTTGCCGGATTACTGACGCTCCCACTTGTGTTCCTGAATAGGCGTAACCATCGCCAACAACGGAATAGCCGCCCCGCCAAGCGACACCGACACTCCTAGTCTGCCTCTGCGGTAGGCGGCTTTGCGGCATCAGGTATGTCGAAGCCTTGCGGACGTAACCCCCCTGCCAGTCCGGCAAGCGCCGCAGCGGCAAGGAGTTCTGGTGAAGGTGATCCGACTTTTACAAGCAAGTCGGTGAGACGCACCCAGACTGCCAAGGCGTCTGGTTGGCTTCCCTGGGCGCGGATCACTGCGGCTTCTTGGTTGATAAGCGCGCGAGCCTCTAGGTCCACGCCATCAACCGGGACGTAGCGGTTGCGCCATGCAGCCAGAATGTAGGGCGGCAAGGAACCGACCTGCTGGCGCAGTGTGGCCGGATCGGAAGTGGGTACGCTCACACTGTCACCGCCATAGCCTACTGCTGCCATCCTATGCGCCAGGTTCCGCAAGTGCCTCATACAAGGCGCTCTTGCCAACCTTCAACCGGGTCGCTGCCTCGCGCACGGTCAAGCCTCTGTCGGTCATAGCCTGTGCGCGTGCCAGTTTGTCCGGCGTGATTACAGGCTTGCGCCCACCCTTCCGGCCCCGCGCCGCTGCTGCGGCCAAACCCGCGCGGGTGCGCTCCTGGATCAGATCGCGCTCAAACTGGCCGAGTGCGCCGAACAGGTGGAACACCAGCCGCCCGCTAGGAGTGGTGGTGTCAATTGCCTCGGTGATGGAGCGGAACCCAACCCCGCGCCGTCCCAGCTCCGCAACAGTCTCGATCAGGTGTGGCAGGCTGCGACCGAGCCGGTCCAGCTTCCAAGTCACTAGCACGTCGCCAGCTCGCACGAAGGCCAAGGCTTCTCGCAAGCCTGCTCGGTCCACCTGGGCGCCCGAAGCGTGGTCCTCAAACATCTTGCCGCACCCGGCCCCTGTTAAGGCATCGAGCTGCAACGCTGTGTCCTGGTCTGCCGTGCTGACGCGCGCATAGCCGATGTTCGCCAAGGGTGGCTGTCCGTTATCCCGTCCAGCAATCAATTTGTCCGTCTTTCCGTCCGCCGTCCAGGGTTGTCGGACAGTCCTGGCGTGTCCACCTGGGGTTCGTTTGACGGACAGGTAAGTTCAGACGACTGGCCGGAACAGCGTGAGGTTAGATGGCCAACTTGCACAGCGTCGTGGTCACCAGGCTTACCGCATTGCCATCTTGCGCGCACGGCGGGCGACGCTGAGGCCGGCCAGCCCCATGAATACCAGGGTCGCCGATGCAGGTTCTGGGACGGGTGCTGGGATTGTCTGGCCCGCGTTGATGAGTGCGGCAGCGTTGTTCGCGATTAATTGGTCAAAGGCGCTCGTAGTGTGGATAATGTCATTGAAGATGTAGGTGTTCTGCACTGAGATAGGCTGGCTCGTGCAATTGTTGGCCGCGCAACTGTCGGCGGCCGTGGTGTGCAGGAAACCATAGGCCCCGGGGTTTGCCTGCACCTGCCGAAGCAGCCCTTCCACATCCACAAAGTACGTGTTCACGCCGGGCGTGTATAATTGCGATAGCGCAGGGATGAGGGCGTCCGAGTATCGTGTTGCGAGTGCGGCTGCCGCAGCGTTGGGTTCGATTGCAGACTGACCCATGTCGTAGGGCGACAGCAGCACAACGTTGCGGAAACCATCGGCTGCAAGCTGATTGATACCGCTTTGGATGTTGCCAATGACGTAGTTCGTCAACGCACCAACGCTTGGCTGTACGCCGAGCGGCCTGTTGATCGCGAGGCCGTTAGCCAGCGCGTCCGTTGCGGCGTAGCTTGACGGCCAGATGTCGTTGGTCCCGATCCAGATGCCGGCGATGTCGTTGGGTCTGACGGCCACGCCCTCAGCCCCGAACCGACCCAACTGGGCGAGGAACCCTGTCTGCGCTCCGTAAGTGCTTTGCAGGATCAACGTGGCGTTGTCATACCCTGACTGTGCGCCCCCGATCGCAAGATTGGTCTGTGCATTCGGCGTGTAGCTTACACCGACTTGCGGTGCCAACTGGTCAGCCCAGTTTGGTAGATTGCCGTTAGTGTAGCGCCCGAAGACGCAGCAGTCGGTCAGACTGTCACCAAAAAAGTAAGCATTACCAAACGGTGCCGCGTCGGCCGCCGCGCCTCCTAACAAGACTGTACCCGTCACCATCAAGTAGATCGCCATTTTGCTCATTGATTATCTCCCTTTATAATTTTTGATAGAGTTATTTTATTACTTAACATCCAAATCCAATTCGGAGGATGATACAGCGTCCAAAGGTGAGTGCGGACATTCGGCGAGCCATCTGCCCGTATTCGTTTGACGGACATTTCTGGGCCTGACGTCCGACCAAAGTGCCTCGGTGCCAGATCACGAGGCCGCCCCCTCGCCCCAGCCCTGCACTCCATGGCCGCCAAACACCATTCGTCTGATTGCCGGTGCCGCAAGGCCGTCGGTAAAGCCCGGAGCTGTTGCGCTAGCCTCGTTCAACCGCTGCATCTGCTCGCCGGTCAGCGTGATGTCCAGGGCCGCCAGGTTGTCACCGAGCTGCGCCACCTTGCTGGCGCCGATGATGACGGAGGTGACGCCGGGCCGCGCGAGTGCCCAGGCGAGGGCGACCTGCGAAGGCGGTCGCCCGTGCTCGGCGGCAACGGCGCGCAGCACGTCCAGTATGGCCCAGTTGCGGTCGGCGAACTTGCTGTCGCCGAAGGGATTGGCGCCGCTCAGCCGGCCCGTCCCCGCCGTGTCGCCGCGCTTGTACTTGCCGGTCAGGAAGCCGCCAGCCAGCGGACTCCATGGCATGACCGCCATGCCCGCCTCCCGAGCGACGGGTACATGCTCCCGCTCGATGTCGCGTGCGACCAGCGAGTATTCGACCTGCATTGCAACCGGACCCGGCACGCGCCGTTCGCTTGCGATGGTTGCAGCCTTCATCGCCAACCAGGCTGGCATGTCGGACAACGCGAAGTAGCGGACCTTGCCGGCCCGGACCAGGTCGCCCAGCGTCTGCACGATCTCCTCGACCGGCGTAACGCCGTCCCAGATGTGCATCCAGTACAGGTCCACGTAGTCCGTGCCGAGCCGCTTGAGCGACGCCTCCAGCGCCCGGTGGATGTTCTTCGCGCCAGCGCCGCCGGCGTTTGGATTGCCAGGCGCCCCCTGCTGCGCCGCAAGCGGACTTGCCGAGCCGTTGAAGGCGAACTTGGTCGCCAGCACCATCTGATCGCGCGTGGCGGTCTCGGCAATGAACCGTCCGACCATCTCCTCGCTCGCGCCGCCCGAATAGATGTCGGCGGTGTCAATGAAGTTGCCGCCCTCTGTGCGGTAAGCGTCGAAGATCGCGCGCGAGCCTGCCTCGTCGGCGCCCCAGCCCTGCGTACCGAAAGTCATTGTGCCCAGCGCCATTGGGCTGACGATGAGGCCCGACCGGCCCAGTGTGCGGTAGTCTGTGAGCGGCATCGTCAACCTACTTCCGTAACGCTTGCTAAGGAATATGTGCAGCGTTGCTCACCAGGGTCAACAAGTTTAGTAGCGTTTGTTATGGAAATAGCCGATCCCTCCCGGAACCGCAGAACGGGCCGGCCACTCTCGTTCAACCGAGATGCTGCCTTGGAGCAGGCCATGCTGGCCTTCTGGCAACACGGCTACGAGACGACCTCAATCTCCGACCTGACGGCGGCGATGGGGATCACTGCCCCCAGCATCTACACGGCATTCGGCGACAAGAAGCGGCTATTCCTCGAAGCGATGCGCCGCTATGCCGGCGACCCGGCCGTGATCGCGGGCAGCTTGGCAGCGGCTGACAGCGCGCGGGATGCAATGCACCAGATGCTGGTAGGTGCGGCCATTGCCTTCACCGGCGCGACGACACCGCGAGGCTGCCTGCTGGCCAGCGCGACGGCAAGCGGGCCTGAAACGTCAGCGGATGTCCGGCAGGCGGTTGCCGACGTGCGCCGGGGCATCGCCGATTGCCTCGTCGCACGGATCGAGCAGGATATCTCGGCGGGCACATTGCCAGTCGCGACAAACGCGGTCGCCTTGTCCGACCTGGTGCTGGCGGTGGTGCAGGGAATGTCGGTGCTGGCGCGGGACGCCGTGCCGCGTGAGCGACTGCTGGCGCTTGCCGAGCTGGCTATGGCGGGGTGGCCGGACCGGAACTCTGATTGATAAAAGTCATCCTTGGCTTACACCGACCAGAAAGCCTTAGAGACGTTTTCTCTTGCGTTGCTTCCCAGCCCGCGACCAGACAGTGGCCTGTACCACTTCGTCAAACGTCCGATTGACGAAGCGGGACAGCCGCCCTCCTACGCCGCCTTCGGCTTGCCGACCTTGGCGAGCTGGTTGAACATGAACTGAGGGGCGACCCGGCTCATCGCATTCAAGACGTTGCTCAGCCCTGGCCGGATTTCCAGCTTGCCCGCCTCGATCCCGGCGATGGCCTTCTGCACCAGCACCGTCGGGCTCATGGGCTTCTCGCCCTTCATCTCCGCCTGGAACTCGCCGCGGAACAGCGTCGTCTCGACGGCGGGCGGCGCCAGCTCGACGACCGTCACCCGCGTCCCCCGAAGCTGCGCCCGCATCGATTGCGAGAACGAGTGGATTGCAGCCTTCGTCGCGCAATAGACCGGCGACAGCGGCAGCGGGATGAAGGCCAGACCCGACGACACGTTGACGATCAGCGCCTCCTTGCGGGATTTCAGGTGCGGCAGGAAGCTTTGGACCATGCGGACAGGGCCGCACAGGTTGACCTCGATCTCCCGGGTGACGTCAACCAGGTCGCGGTCCTGGTTGAGGTCCAGGTTGCGCATGATGCCGGCGTTGTTGACCAGCACGTCAAGCTCCGGGAAGCGCGCCAGCACCTCGTCCCGCAACGCCGTGATCGCCTTGGGATCGCTCACGTCGCTCCGGAAGCCATGCAGGCCCGGCACCGCTTGGCAGGCCGCATCCAGCTTGTCCTGCTCGCGCCCGGTCACAAGGACGGTGTTCCCCCGCGCAACCAGCTCCCGCGCAAGCTGCAGCCCGATGCCGCTCGTGCCCCCGGTAATCAGGACGGTCCTGCCTGTGAGTTTCATCGTTTGTACCTCGGTCCAATTTAGCCAACACCTGCCCCGCACCCTAATTAGGACGGCGACGCCCCGGCCCGTGCGGTGATGCCTGAAACAAGTATCGGAATACCGCTCTCTCTGGTAAAGTAGGCACTTATAAGTTCTATACTTACCTAGAAGAGAGTGCCACATGGCGAGACTTCCGCAGTTTACCGATGAGCAAATTGCGATGGCTCAGCGTTATGCGGCCGCCGTCCCGCCTCCTGACCTCGACCCCCGCATCGCTGCCCTGGTCAACGACCTGATCGGCCGCGTGGCCGACAAATGGACCATGCTTATCCTGGAGGCCCTGACCGAGCAGGGCGAGATGCGCTTCACCCAACTGAGCCGCCTGGTCCCCGGCATCAGCCAGAAGATGCTGACCCAAACCCTCCGTCACATGGAACGGGATGGGTTGCTGACGCGGACGGTGCATCCTGTCGTGCCGCCCAAGGTGGAGTATCGGCTGACCGTGCTTGGCCTGGGCCTTGGGGCGGCCTTTTGCGGCGTCTGGGTTTGGGCGTCAGACAACCTCCAAGCCGTCGAGCAAGCACGCCGCGACTTCGACGGCGCAAAGGGACACTGACGTAGGGGCTTGCTGACCATTAGGCGGTAGAATCAGCATCCAACGCAGCACCGGCCTGTATGAACTCTAAACCCAGAGATAGAGTTCATACACCTTGCAGCACCGCAGAATGTGCGTTTTGGCCGCAGTATCCAACATAGGCAACGAGCGGCCCGCTGTCCGCCAGGGTTCGTTTGACGGACAGGCAGCTAAGCCGCTCTAAACCGAGCGGCCTTGACTTAGAGCGCACTCTAAGTCGTATGGGTTCCGGCGTCGTGACGGAACAAGGTAAGCCATGAAGATCGGAGACCTCGCAAGGCTCACTGGCCTCAGCGCCCACACGATCCGGTACTACGAACGGATCGGGCTGTTGCCGCGTGCGTCCCGGGGACGGTCGAGCCAGCGGGAGTACGACGCATCCATCCTACCCTGGATCGAGTTCCTCGGCCGTCTGAAAACGACCGGGATGCCGATCCGTGACATGGTGCGATACGCCGACTTGCGTGCAAAAGGCCCCACCTCCAATGCGGAGCGAAGGGAACTTCTTGTCCAACACCGGTCCCACGTCTGCGCTCATGTCGCTGAGCTTCAGGCCTGCCTGTCCGTCCTCGACACAAAGATCGCCGGCTATGCCGGTCAGCAAAGGACGGAAGAGTATCATGACACAACCACACCAAGACACGAACGAACGGTTCGAGAGGGGCTTGCGCGCGCTCAATGAGATCGACGGCCATGCCGGCCAGGGCGTCGTCGATTCTCTGGCTGACATTGCCCCCGAATTTGCCCGATACCTGATCGAGTTCCCCTTTGGCGACATCTACTCGCGTCCGGGCCTCGATCTCCGCAGCCGGGAAGTTGCAACGATTGCCGCCCTGACGGCCATGGGCAACGCCGCGCCACAGCTCAAAGTTCACATCCAAGCCGGCCTAAACGTCGGCCTGAGCCGCGATGAGATTGTCGAGACAATCATGCAGATGGCGGTTTACGCAGGTTTCCCGGCAGCGTTGAACGGCCTGTTCGCCGCAAAGGAGGTTTTCGCAAACCTCCCAACCTAATCGGAGACGATGGGCGTCACAGGAAGTTTTCTGTGACGTTCAACGCTTCAAGGCGAGCGCCACCCCTGCGCCCACCAGCACGCCACCTCCGGCGCGGTTGAAACTGCGCCGCACGGAGGGTCGTCGCACCAGCGATGATGCTTGCCCGGCCAGCGTGGCCCAAAGAAACGTACTTGCCGAAGCCATGGTGACGAAGCTCGCAACCAGAATCAGCGCTTGCAGCAGGAACGGTGCAGACGGCGAGACGAACTGCGGGACGAAAGCGACAAAGAATGCGATGCCCTTAGGGTTCAGCGCCGTCACTATGTAGACCTGGCGGAAGGCGGCTCCTGCCCGAAGCGGCGGCGTAGCGTCCGTGGACACTGGTGCGCGCCAGAGCTTCACGCCAAGGTAGATGAGGTAAGCTGCGCCTACCCACTTGAGCAGCGTGAAGGCGGCGGCCGAGGCGGCCAGCAACGCCCCTAGCCCGGCCAATGACAGCGCCATGGCAGCCAGGTCCCCGAGGGCCACCCCTGCAACCAGAGCTAAGGCGTGCCGTCGCCCTGCGCCCAAAGATTGGCCGATCACCATCAGGACGGTCGGGCCTGGGATCGCGAGCAGAACCGCCGTGGCAAGGAGGAAGGTGAGCCAGGTATGGAGCGTCATGCGGCTATCTAACGCCTAAGTTGCCCGATTGCCATTTCAGAGCGCAGGCGAACAGATGATCCGTTTCCCTACCCTGCTACCAGGCCAGGCGCACGTCACTTCAATCTTAGTTCCAGGCAGCGTGCGCCAGGGCTGATGGTAAGCGTTGCGGCGCGGCCATTCTTCCGGGGTAGGTGCTGAGTGTGGTTGGTCTGCTTGAGGCAGGGAGCTTCGAGTTGACGCTATGTTTGACCTT
>JAABUN010001328.1_pt1 | contig 55655 bp, 46 predicted proteins | sample 5559311 | NCBI WGS metagenome assembly JAABUN01 (sample SAMN10711877, study PRJNA513370) | rock metagenome | isolation source: Antarctica rocks | place: Antarctica: Victoria Land, Siegfried Peak sud
TTACAATCGGATCAGGCGGCATTCGAGTTTGGGCTATTTGAGTCCAATGGAGTTTGAAAAACAGTTGAAAATCAAAAATCAAAGGAGCAGCGAGAGTTTTGTCTCTTGTTTTTCTTGACCATCACACACAGCCTCTGCCTCCAAAAGTATCTCCGAAGAAGTAACCGGCTGTTGTATTGTCGGTGGTTTCATCAATCAAAAACCAATTTTGCAGTAAGAAATCTACAACCTTGAAGGAATATTGAGGCAATTTTATTTCAATGTCTTTTTCATATCCTTTACAATTCACCCCGAAAGTCGCGGTGGAGCTAAATTTGAAATAGCAAGTAAAAGACAGCAGTTTATTTTTATAATTTTCGGGAAAGTTAATTCTAAGTTGGTAGATTTTACCTCAAAACATATATATTGAAAACATCTTATGTAAGTTGTTTTAATTAGCAAACTATTTTCTTTGGTTTACCGAAGTTCAATCTGGGCTATTTGAAAGACTGTTGTAAGTAAAAATAAAAATGACTAAGTCAGCATTTAATATCGCACGTGAAGAAGGGACAGAACGCATTCAAAATGCTCTCGTTGAACTAAACAAAATTGAGCCGTCGGTTTGGAGAGCGGAGTTCCTAAATTTGATAAAACCCGAAGATTCCGGTGATGAAATTGTCGTCAAATTGATTGAACAACTTCCTCTTTCCTTAGAGAAACCTTACAAATATGAAGTTCTACCGAGATCTCTGCTTTCTTGGGTATGTCATCTTGTGGAATTAGAATTAAATAAAAGACAATGTTTACCTGTTCTTTCCAAGAGAATACGTTTGTTAACCTATGAGACAAGATTATTCCTCCATTACGAAAACGCATTAAAGCTCATTTATACTGCTGAAACAAGTAACCAAATACCAGCAAATATCGAGGATAATCTTGAGTTTTTGCGGCAGGCAATTTCTGAAGTTTACGGCGTAACAGTCGAAAACTACGGCGATGTAGAACGTTTTTTTTACAGTTCAAAAAAATTCCTTCGTGATTCTTCGATTGTAATTTCTAATCCGCCAGCGCATCTTCAGCAAATTCAGTATGACAATTTTATTGAAGAGCAGGCTTTGGAGTACGCGGCTCAAAATATTAACGAAATAGCAGACCAAGCGATGAAACACCTGATTATTGAAAAAATGGTGCTTCTTCAACAGAGCGCATATAAATCTAAGGGAGAGAAACCTCCAAGCGGATTTGAGCGAAAGAGTGCCGATAATCTTGGTAAGTTGTGGAGAAAAAGAACTGCTGAAAAAATATCACTTACTCCTGGCGGCAATAATCGTAAAAGTGAAGGCTTTTGGAGCGACGAAAGAAAAATTGACTTTTACCAGGAAGTTGAAAATCTTCCAAAAGTAAAACTCAAAAGTCGGACAGGTGAAAAACCAGAAATATCATTTTGGGAATATGCCTTAGACAAATTGGTTGAAGATGAATTTAATCACTTGAGTATCAATTCATTAAAAAAGCACAACGCTTTAACAGGTATTCCAGAAACATTGTTTGATGAAGCAGTCAAAACGTGGCGTAAATACTTACCAGAGGAAAATTGGAATAAAATGAGAGAGGATGAAAAACCACGCGCGTTTGAGTATCATCACGCTTTGCTTTTGCTTGGATTTCCAGTTGAGGCTACTTATTCATCACTAGAAACATACTATTACAGCGGAAAAAAACTTTCTGAAAATCAAATTCAAACTTGAAAATCAGAAAAATGAAGTTGCTTTTTCTGATTTTCAAGTTTGAATTTGACGCTCATTTTTTGCGTCTGTCAATCTGGATTTAGCTGAGATTATTCTTAGCTAAATCCTTTTTTTTGGAGATTAAATATTATGCAAAAACAGATTTTAGTAGCAGATGAAGTAGCTGAATTGCTTCGGGTTGATAAACAGCGGATTTATGAATTAGTTCGCACGAAACAAATCCCGGTCATTCGACTCGGCGAAAGGCAATACAGATTTTCGGCGCAGGCAATCGAAGATTTTTTGCACGGCGGCGGAACTCGAAAGGAGGGTGAAAACGATGTTGCAAATTAAGGAAAGAAAAAATAAATATCGCAACGCCGACAAAAAGAAGAAAGCCGCGTTTCGCGGACGCGGCTTTCAGTTCGGCTCAAAGACTTATCTAAAATCTAAGAACACTACAGTATGGATTATAGAATACAACCGAAGAAATTGCATATTATTTTTTCGCCTATTCGGAGGTGGAAAAAATGTCTGATTTGAAATTGAGCAATATGCTTTCGCTTCTCAAAAATGTGCGGCAAACGAGCAACGGCTATACAAGCCGTTGCCCGTCGCACGACGATAACAAAAATTCGCTCTCGCTGGCAGAAGGTGAAAACGGAAAACCTTTATTGAAATGTTTCGCGGGTTGTTCGTTTCAAGACATCATCGCTGCTTTGAACATTTCAACAAATGGCAACGGACACAAACCGCAAAAGCAAATTGAAGCAATTTACGATTATACCGATGAAACCGGAAAGATGCTTTACCAATGTGTTCGTTCTGAAGGAAAGGATTTTCGCTGGCGGCATTATGACAAAACGGGAAAGGAAATCTGGAATCTAAACGGAGTGCGGCGCGTGCCGTATCGCCTTGCGGAATTAGCCAAACTGTCTTCGATACAAGATATTGTAATGACCGAAGGCGAGAAGGACGCGGACACGCTGACCGCGCACGGTTTTCCCGCTACCAATCACAAGAATTGGCAAGCTGATTTTAATTACCTGCTCAAAGGCAAAAAGGTTGTCATTTTCCAAGACCACGACCGCACCGGAGTCGAATTTGCCGAGAAAGCGGCGCGAATGATTTTCCGCGAATCGGAAGCGGTAAAAATTGTGGATTGTTTTCGAGATGAGCCTTTGCCCGATAAACACGGGAAAGACGTTTCGGATTATCTTCAAGCGCACAGTATTGAAGAATTAAAAAATCTTTGTCATCAAACATTAGATTGGAAACCTCTTGCAAATGAAGAAACCTCTTGTAAATCCGATGAAGCTGGTTTGAAGGTCGTCTGTCTTTCGGATGTCGCAGCCGAAGAAATTGAGTGGCTGTGGAAGCCATTTATCCCAATCGGCGAATTTACGATTATCGAAGGCATCGAGGGACTTGGTAAAAGCTGGATTGGCTGCGCTTTGGCGTGTGCCGTCGCCGACGGTAAAAAATTACCCTTTAGTGAAAGCGAGCCGATGGTGCCGTGCAATGTGCTGATGCTTTCGGCGGAAGACAGCTTATCGCATACGGTCAAACCGCGCTTGCTTTCGATGCGGGCAAATCTCGAACGCATCTTTGCGATTGACGAAATGTTTTCGTTTAGTGATTTCAAAGACTTTATACAATTTGAAGCGGTCGTTGCCGAATACGAGCCGCGTCTCGTCATCATTGACCCGATGTTTTCTTACACCGGCGGCAAGGACTTAAATCAGGAATCGGCAAGCCGCCCGATTGCCGCGAAATTGATTGAGATAGCTCAAAAGTATAATTGCGCGATTGGCGGAGTGCGTCATCTCGGCAAAGCGAAAGGCAACGGCGATGCCTGCGCTGCCGGACTCGGAAGCATTGCCTGGCGGGCTTCGGCACGGTCGGTTCTGCTTGTCGGTCAAGATGAAGAAACAGGCGAAAAAGCAGTTTGCCAAACGAAAAGCAATCTCCACGAACAAGCGAAAATTTCAATCGGTTTCGAGATTATCAACGGTCAATTCCTGTGGAAAGGTGAGCCAAGCACATTGACGAAAGAAAAAATGCTGGCGCAACCCAAAGATGAAGAAACAAAGGTTGAACAAACCGAAGCGGTCGAATTTTTACGCGAAGTTTTGCGCGGCGACGGTGAACATTCATCTGCGGAAGTGGATAAAGAAGCCAAAGAAGCCAAAATCTCTACGTATGCTTTGCGGAAAGCAAAAGTAATTTTGAAGGTCAAATCTTACAAAAAAGGTGGAACATTCGGCGGCGAAAAAAGTTGGTTTATGAAACTGCCCGAAACGGAAGAATCTGAATCTGTTGCTGAAGATGCTGATATTCAACCGCTTCGACATCTTCAACCAAGCCAAAGCGATAAAACGACTTGCAACAACTCTTTAGCTGAAGATGTGGAAAATGAAAAGAATCAACATCTTCAGCTAAATCAAGAGACATCTTCAGACAGTCTCGTTCCAAAAGTCCAAATGAAATCAATTTGTAAGTGTGGCACAGACGGCTTCGCCGGTGAAAGATGTCAATCCTGCGGAGAAGTGATTATTCCCTTTTGAAAAAAAGATACTGCCAAACAAAAGATGAGGGAGAGCGAGAGACGAAGCGATGAAAACAAAAACTCGAAAAGTGTTACCTAAGACAACGGATGAAATTACCAACGGCGGCTTGTATGTTCAGCGCGTCCGTTGCGGCAAACAAAACTGCAAATGCGCGCACGGTGAAACTCATTCGGCATATTACTTTTTCACTCGGCGCAATGGGAAACTATTAAAGACTTATGTTCGCAAAGCAGAGATTAACGCTTTCGCGCTCATTACCAAACAAGCAGCTTTTGAGCGACGGCGGCAGCGGCAAGCGGTCAAATCGTCGCTCGATTTGCTTCGAACTTTCCGCGCTGATTTGTCGAAGTATAACGGATTACTGAAAACATTAAAGGATAGCTAGAATATGACAAAAGCAAAAACAGAAACCAAAGTTGCAGACAGACCGAGCAACACTCTAGCCGACAAATTAAATGAAGTCGCTTCATGCACGCAGGACGCTCAGGAAACAAGTTTGCAAACTACCGAATCAACGGCGACCGAGCCGAAGGCGAAAACCGAATGCGTCGCTTCCGATTCGGAAACCGTTATAGAAAGCGAAGAAGATAAGCAATACGGCAAACAGGCGAGCGAAGCGGCAAAGAGTTTATTTGACCAATACGAGAGCGAAGAATTTTGCCCGCGCGACTTTCAAACTGAAATTCCGGTTGATTCGCTCGAATCGAATGTTGGTTACACTTCACTTCTCCGGCAGATGCACAATGCTTTCGTTCGCCGCGTAGCGTTTTACCGCTCGCCAGAAGGCGGAAGCCTGTCTGTCGACCAGGCACGAGCCGAAGCATTTCACGCCTGCACCAGTAGAGAAGAAGCGGAAAAGATTTTCGACCAAATGATGCGGCTTCCGCTTGATTGTCTCAATTTTGTTGATTTACAGGAACTTTACAGTTATGCGCCGCGAGCGGCGGAAGTTTTCTGGGAAATGACAAAGAACGAAGGACGCCGCGAATTTGAAAGCGGGCATCTGGCGGCGAACATAACCTTTCCCGAAGGTTATATGAAAGGGATGTGGAACATCGCCCGTTACCTGGGCGTCAGAGAATCATTTGTTGACGATTGGAAACCGCAAGGCGGAATTGAAGTTGCAATGATAGATATGCTGGCGCAAAGCTGGTTTCAGTGGCAGTTTTGGTTAGAGCAAACCGTCAAGCGTTCGCAGACGCGCGAAAAGGAATTTCATCCCGAGTATTCCCGCTGGTTAGCACAGCGCAATTTAGAGCTAAAAGCCTACGGGATAACGGACGGTTACTGGAATCGTCCGTATGTTTCTGAACAACAGGCAATCGAACACGCCGTTCAAATGGCAGATAGATTCAACCGAATCTTTATGCGGACGCTTCGGCAACTTAGAGATTTGCGTCGTTACTCTCCGGTAACAATAAACAATCCGAATCAAATCAACATTGCGAGCGACGGCGGACAGCAAATCAATGTTGCGAAAACAGAGGAAGAAAAAAACGCGAAAAAAATTACTTCTTAGATTTTTCTTTGGATGGTCGTCCGGGTTTTCGGTCTTTGACAAGTTCGAGGTCTGATTCATTGATGACATAATCGCGCCCGATTTTTTTCGCAGGTAAATTCCCATCACGAATCATCGCCCGAACGCGAATAGATGTAACGCCTAATTTTTGGGCTGCCTCGTTTGTTGAGAGTAGTTTTTGGCTCATTTCATAAATATATCATCCAATAATTGTTTTGCAAACGATACAGTTTATTTGACTAACTATATCGTTTGCGATATAGTTAAAGAGTAGTATTTATTTCAATTAAGGGAGCAACCAGGATGTTTATTTTAAGAGGAGTTGACCAATTAAGCAGCGCAATCACAGAGGCGAAGAAGATTCGCCCGCGTGTAGAGTTTGACCGTTTCGGACGTTATCGCATATCGGGAAGCAAAGGCGGATTTTACACGGTGATTTGTCGAAAATACAATCGCGGAATCAAAACCGTCGAATGCACTTGCAGAGGCGGCGAAAAAGGACTTGTTTGCTATCACGCGGCGGCGTTATCGCTTCACGTTGGACTTGCAAAGCAACGTCAAACGGCAACTGTATAAAAGTAGAGGCTTAGGAAAGCTACCAACTTCCCTAAGCCCGAAATATCCAAAGGAAACTAGCACAGAAACCAAAGGACACGCTGATTTTATCAAAAAGCCTGTCCTTTACAAAATAAAAACTATGACAGGACAAATAACAAAACGCGGTGAAAACGCTTGGTATGTTCGCATTTTTCTGGGGCGTGATGCCAACGGCAAACGGAAGTATTTCAATAAAACGATTCACGGCACGAAAAAAGACGCGCAAAAATTCTTGACAGCAAAACTTCGAGAAAAAGATTTAGGAATTTTTGTTGAACCTGCGTCAATGTCTTTGAATGAATACCTGGACAAATGGCTTTCCGAAAGCGCAAAGCCGCGCCTTAGAGAAGCTACTCTAGACAGCTACCAAAGCTTATTGCAAAAGCACGTTAGAGGAAAACTCGGCAGTCATAAACTTTCAGACATCAAACCGTTTCACGTTCAAAAAATCTACAATCAAATGACGGAAAGCGAGCTTTCGCCCCGAACCGTGCGTTATGTCCACACGGTCTTAAAAGCTGCTTTCTCGCAAGCAATTAGATGGCAGATGCTTGTCGTTAATCCGTGCAATGCGGCAAATTTACCACGCAGTAAAAAAACCGAAATGAAAGCCTTTTCGCCCGAACAAGCCAAAAGATTTTTAGAGGCGGGGAAAAACGACAAGCACGGTTTAATTTTCGCTTTCGCTTTAGCAAGCGGTATGCGACCCGAAGAGTATTTGGCTTTGAAATGGAGTGATATTGATTTTGAGAAACACACAGCAACCGTGCAAAGAGTTTTGATTTGGCGCAAAGGCGGCGGCTGGTATTTTTCAGAGCCGAAAACAGCAAAATCACGCCGAACTCTGCCTTTGCCCGAAAGTCTTTTCGTTAAACTGAAAACTTACAAAAGAGTGCAATCCGAAGCGATGCTTAAACTAGGTCAATCTTACGAAAGAAACAATTTTGTTTTCGCAACCGATGAAGGCAAGCCGCTTCATTACAAGAATTTAACTAACAGACATTTTCACAAAATTTTAGAAAAGGCAGAGTTAAAAGGCTTTCGGCTTTACGATTTACGGCATAGCACAGCAACCTTGCTTTTGTCCGAAGGCATAAATCCTAAAATCGTTTCTGAACGTCTCGGACACGCAAGTATTGTCTTAACACTTGATACTTATTCTCACGTCTTACCGGATATGCAAAAGGAAGCATCAAGCAAACTTGGGCAAGTGCTTTTCGGGTAAGAAAGGCAACTTTTTCAAAGTTGGCACTCACTAGGCACTCAAAGCAAAAAGGCAAGCATTATAGCTTGTCTTTTTTATTCTCTAACTGATTGAATTTATTGAAGTAATTTGAATGCACCCGGCATGATTCGAACATGCGACCCCATGATTCGTAGTCATGTACTCTATCCAGCTGAGCTACGGGTGCGTAAAGTGAATTTTAAGACTACAAATCTTGTCAGTTTGTGTCAAGTATCCGAAACAAATTCCAATTTAAATATAGTGAACGGAAACCTAAATTATCTGGCAAAATAGCCGGGGCGAGTTTTTGAAATTAGCTCGCTGTTGTTGACTTCGATTTTTATCTTTCGCCATTTACCGTCGCGTTTCGTGTCAGTCGGTGCGTACTCGACCGTGTAAAGCGCGCGCAAATCAGCCGCAACCGAAGCGTAAAGTTTTCCCATATCTTCCAGATGATTGATAGCGTTGAAAGTTCCGCCGGTTCTGTCAGCAAGAATATGCAGACGCGCGCGCGATGCGCTATACATCGCTACCTGCAAAGGCGTCGGTTCGGCTAACTTAAACGGGTCGCCGGTCGGAAGTGCCAGCGGATAAATTGTAACGCCTTGATTGTCTGATTTATTTAAAAGTTTATTTAAGGCATCGTTATTTTCCGGGTTTATTGCCTTTGCAATATCAGATTCCTTAACTTTTTCCAAATAATTACGGTCAATATCGCGTAAATTTGAATCAAATCCGTCTGTTAATACGATAATGGCTTTGCGACGCTTTCCTTCTTTTGCAAGTTTATCGAGAGCAAAATCCAAAGCCTTATAAAGCTGCGTCTTGCCGCGTCCGCTGGCAACATTTATCGAATTGATGATTGGTTTTCGTTTGTTCGTAAAATCATTTAGCAGATTTGGTTTATCGTAGAATTCGACAACGGCGACTCGGTCTTCAGAGGCAAGCGCATCTACAAAACGAAAAGCGGATTGGCGGATAACTTCTCGAAAGCCGAGCGTCGAACCGCTCATATCGAGCAGCATAACGACGCTGAAGGGCGCAACCGTCGGCTCAAAACGTGAAATTTCCTGTTTTACGCCGTCTTCATAAAGCGTAAAATTTTCCTTGCTTAAATTTGTAATCGGTCTTCCCTGTCGGTCGGCGACACCGACGTTTAGGCGTACGATTGAAGAATCAATCTTGATTACATCGTCGCCGCTTTGCGCGGAAATCGCCGCGCAGCTTGAAAGTAAAAATAAAAGCAGGATTAAAAACTTTTGGAATCGCATAATCAAATTCAGTTGAATAAGACGCCCGACAATGGAACGCGGTTGCACACACTTTGGTTGTAATTTATCTTAACATTAAGAAAATAATGATTTATAATGACAACATCTAATTTTTGAAATTTATTTAAGTACCTGAATCTATAGTTGATTTTTTACGACCTTTGTCTCAAAAGGAAGCGAATAAATGTCTTATAAACCTAAATACTGTTGCCAATGCGGGGAGAAAGTTGAAAGAACAAGCTGGCAGCCGTGGACAAACCGGCGTTTTTGCGAACTTTGCGAGACGGATTTTGGGCTTTACGATTGGATACCGACGCTTGTTTTAGCCGTCGGGTTAATTTTAGCTATAATCGGAATTGGAAATTTGGGGCGAAAGCAGGAAAAGGATTTGGTTGTTTTGTCCAATCAAGCGACGGGCAATTTGCAGAATTCCAATAAAATTCTTTTAGCTCAATCAAATGCAGCGCCGAACTCGAATCAAATAATCGTTCAGCCTTTAATTGCGGCAAAAGAAAATAATTCACCTGCGCAAATAAAATCGCCGATTGCTTCTGTTGCTTTCAAGACAAATGAAAAAAGCAAACAATTTGGAAATCAACCTGGCACGGCGGAGGAAATTGTTTATTTTTGCGGAGCGCAGACAAAAAAAGGAACGCCTTGCTCGCGGCATGTAAAAAAGGCGGGCGGAAGATGCTGGCAGCACGTCGGTCAACCGGCAATGTTGCCGCCGGAAAAATTGATTGCAAACCAATAAAACGTTCGGTGAAAATTCAGTAAAAAGTTTTTTCATAAAAGTAATTTTTGACATCAAACTACCGTTTTAAAATAAAAATCCGATTACTGTCCGGTATAAAACAAGGCAATAAAGCAAAATGAAACCATTAGCCTCAAATACATTGCTGCAAAACCGTTATCTGATTGTGCATTTAATCGGAAAAGGCGGAATGGGCGAAGTTTATCTGGCGGTTGACCAGCGCTTGGGAAGTCCCGTCGCGCTAAAGCGCACTTTCTTTTCAGACAATGAAATGCTCGGCAACGCATTTGAGCGCGAAGCAAAAACTCTTGCCCGCCTGCGCCACAATGTTTTGCCGAAGGTGAGTGACCATTTTATTGAAGGCGACCATCAGTATTTGATAATGGAACATATTGCGGGCGAAGATTTGGCAAAACGCCTTGAAGCGTTGAATAAGCCTTTTCCCTTAAGTTGGGTTATGTATTGGGCTGACCAACTTCTCGATGCACTGAATTATCTACATTCGCACGAACCCCCGATAATTCACCGCGACATAAAACCGCAAAACCTGAAATTAACCGAAGAAAACTCGATTGTTTTACTCGATTTCGGTTTGTCGAAAAATTCACTTGACGTGTCGCGGATTGCAACGACGACAGGAAGCATCGTCGGCTACACACCGCATTACGCTCCGATGGAGCAGATTCGCGGCACTGGAACAAATGCGCGCTCGGATATTTATTCGCTTTCCTCGACGCTCTATCAACTTCTAACCAATACCGTTCCGCCGGACGCTTTAACTCGCGCCGACGCGCTTCTCGGCGAAATGCCCGACCCTTTGAAACCGATAAACGAAATTAACCCGGAAGTTTCCGACTTAATTTCACAAACTGTTTCAAAGGGAATGGAAGTCAGTCGTGATAAAAGATTTTCGAGCGCGCGTGAAATGCAAAGAGTTTTACGTGATGCTTATGCACAAACGGAAAATCAATTTGCGGTTCGAGCAGTTGCCGTTAATTCACCAAACCAGATGACGGCAAACAAAGTTATTACAACACCGGCAACTGCTTTTTCTTTTGAAGGTGAAAACGCTTCGGTGCAAATGCCGAAAGACATCGACCAATTCGATTCTACGACGCCCGCCGGAGTAAACACCGACCACTTTGCCACTTTTACGCCGCCTAAAACATATTCGCGCCCGGATTCTGAAGCGGGCGAAAAGGTCAACGGGCAATCATTTTCAAAATCTTTACCGAATATCGTGCCTACGGCTTTTGATGAAAAGAAATCGAGGCGAAATTCGTTATTTATTTTTGGGGGAATCGGTGCGTTATTGCTGGCAATTGCTACTGTTGCGTTTACCTTCTATGCTTCTAATCCTTCAAAAACAATTACCGATTCCGATTCTGTAACAAAACCCGGAGCGACGATTGAATTTAGACCTTCTCCGACAATCGAAAGTGTTTCTACAATTAATGTAAATTCAAATTCTGTTAATGAAAAACCTCCAAATACAAATTCAACTGCGGAAGTTGCAGAAAAACCGAGCATCAAAACGTCTGAAAGCTATAATAATGTAAAACCCGTGCCATCGACTTCAATAAAAGTAAATCCAAAACCGGCGTTGCCGGCGGCAGCCCCGAGATTATCAGTCAAACCGACGCCGATCACAAGCCCGAAAACAACGCCGCTTCCGAGGATTTTGCCGTAAAAGGTCGGAGACTAAATGCTAATGAAAAGAAAGATTATTTTTAGTTTTGTTTATTTCTGTCTGTTGCTTTCGGCTTTTTTCAGCTTGCCGGCAGACGCAAACGGGCAGAATAAAAATCAAACAAAACAAGCCGCGAAATTAGTTGCCGAAGCCGATGCCGTTTTTCGGCAGAAAGATTTCCGCGCAGCAATTGATAAATACACCGGAGCGATTGCTTTAATCCCGAGCCTTTCTAAAGCACATTTCGGAAAAGGAAACGCCCACATCCAGCTGAATGAATATGACCAAGCCATCTCCGAAATGGACGCAGCGTTAGCCGGAGGTTATAAACCACTCGATGTTTATAAAATTCGCTGGTCTTTGCATTTTAAGAAGAAAAACTATGATTTGGCTTTGCAGGACGCTCAAAAGGTTTTGCAGCTCGAACCTAAAAACTCCGACTTAAATATTGCAATCGGAGAAATCCAGCTTGCCAGAGGTTCTTATCGAGAGGCTCTGGATGTCTTTCAAAAATCCGTCCAACTCGACCCGAATAATGCCGACACTTATTATTACATCGCTTCGGCATATGAAGGTTTGGGAAATACCGAGCAGCAGACGGCTTCGGCAACCGAAGCCGTCAAAAGAAACACAAAATATTTAGGTGAATCATATTTTTTGATTGCAGAAGCTCTGCGTAAAGATAAAAAGAACGCAGAAGCCGTCGAGTTTTATCAAAAAGCCATCGGCGCAAAACCTGAAATTTATGCGGCTTATCATAATCTTTCCGACATTTATCGCACGCAAAATCAATTGAAGGAAGCGATTGAGATTACAAAAAAAGGTTTGCAGGTTTTCCCTGAGGACGGAAATCTTTATGTTGATTTGGCGCGTTATTACAGTTTATTCAATCAAAATTTTGAAGCCATTCCAGCCGCTCAGAAAGCCGTCAAATTACATCCCGAGCAATCTTCCGGCTACGCAATTTTGTGCCGCGCCTATAATGAAACGAAGCAATATCAACCTGCACTCGAAGCCTGTAATTCAGCGCTCAAAATAAATCCTAATGACGGCGAAACTAATGTTTATTTGGGTTTTACGCATTTGTCTCTAAATAAAGACGAGGCGGCAAAAGATTATTTTAAAAAAGCGGTTGAAAAAATGCTCGCATTTACAAAAGCAAATCCCGATTATTTCGACGGTTTTTACTCGCTTGGTAATGCTTATTATTATGTCGAACAAACGCAAAATGCTATTGAAGCCTACCTGAAAACTCTCCAGCTAAATCCGAATTTTACCCGCGCCAGATTTAATCTCGGTTTAGCTTACTTCGTCAACGGAAACTTGCCCGCCGCGCGAGAACAATACACAATTTTATTGAAAACCAATAAAGATTTAGCCGACAAGCTGAAACAGACAATTGATAAAAAATGAATTTTTAGTACAGATTTACCCGAAAAAAGATTTCGACGGAAATTCAAAGGAACTTCCCATCAAAAAATAAGCCAGATTCGGCTGTTCGTGTGAGCGGTCGTAGCCGACGAGTTCGACGTAGGCGCGTCCTAAAACATCTTCGTGTTTTATTTTTCCTTTTACGTCGCAGGCGCCTTCCCAGTAAATAATCATCGTCGTTCCGCGCGTGTCGAGTTCCTGGTCTTGCAAAACGGGCGCAACCTCTAGATCCAAATCGAATTTTGGAACCGTCAAACGCCAGCCGCTCGGATAAATCGCCTGCGTGCGCGGACTTTTCCAGAAACCGGTTGGCTCGATTGAAAAATCGGCGTGTCCGAGCGGCGTAAAATCGCCGTCTTTTTCGACGTAATTTCCGCTCGAAAATGTTGAAACGCCGCCCGCGCTGTTGCGGATTTGATAGCACATCAGTTCCGCGCCGTTCGAGAGTTGGACGGAAAACCAATCCCAGCCTTTTTGATTTTCCGTCGGCGTCCACGTTCCGAATTCCCTGTCCATCCAAGATGAGCCGTGAAAATGCTCTGTTTCGCCGTTCCAAACAATGTCGCCTTCCATTTCCATTCTCGTGTAGGAAAAATAGCGCGACGCCTGACCTTCATCTTTGAAGGAAACTCCGTCTTTAGCGATGCCGTTAAAAACAGGCTTTTTCGTAGGCTTCAGAGTCGCTTCAAAAACTTCGTCCGTGCCAATTGTCGCTCGTAAGATGTGAGCGCCCTGCGATTCGCGTAGAGACCAATCCCCGAGCCGCAGATGAAAATGATTCTCGCTCGCCGAAGCCGGCGAATCGAACCATCCGTTCGCGCTTTTGCGGTGCGCATAGCGAAATTCTTTTTTGGCGTAATCGGTTATGGCAAAATGAGCAAAGTAAATCGGATTGCCGAAAAGCCGCAGCGGAACGAGCGAAAATTTATCTAAATCCGTTCGCCTTTTGAAAAAAACCAGTTCAAAACCGAAACGCTTTCCCGAAACCGTCTCGCCGTGTCCCGTGTAATACCACCATTCGGTCTGCACGTTTTTGTGCGCCGCCAAATCGCGGGGCAAGGAAACCGGTTCAAATTCGCTTCCGTCGCGCAAAGTATCGGCTTTACCGAGGAATGTATCGGTCACGGTATCAAAAAAATTAGCCGCTGTTTTCTCGTATGTCTTTAGATAATCCCAAATGTCGTCCGTGAAATTATTTTGCTTGCTCATTGCCGGAGTTTTTCCCTTTTAATTGAATTCTTCAATTATCATAACGGTTAGAAAAAGCATCGGCAATCGCACCACAATAAATAAAAATTCCGGCTAAGTTTTCAATGTTTTTGTTTCTGTTTCGGCAAACAATTTTTTATCCGCTTCGGCAAGTTCACCGATTTTGAGCATTAAAAAGTCGGCGATTTCCTTGTGCGTGCGAAGCGCGTCGCGCTTTTCGTAAAATTCCGAAAGGTCAATCGCCGCGCCGAAATGAATGCGGATTTTTTCGCCGCCGCGCCAATTTCCCAAAATCTGTTTCGGCAAATCGTTGCTGAGTCCGGCGATGAAAACCGGTATTACTTGCGGGCGCGCAGCCATAATTACTTTTCCGACGCCGGTTTGCGCCGGCAAAAAATCGTGCGGATTGTCGGAAAGATTGCGCTTGCCTTCGGGGTGAAAACCAACGATATGTCCGCTGCCCTCGACGCAAATTTGAACCAGACGGCGCATCGAGTATTTATCGAACTCGCGTTTTTTAACTTCCTTTGCTTCGCGGAAAAAAGGCGGATACATTGACCACCAGCCCATCACGAGATTGACGAACCAGCCGAGCGGCGAAGTGTAAAAAAATTTGGCGCGAACCGGGAAAAACAATTTTATCGGGCGCTTCGTGCGTCGAAACAAAACGCTCGAAACTGTGTACATATCGAAAAACGAACGGTGATTGGCAACGAGCAAAATGGGTTTTTCGATGTTCGTGTTTTCGACGTTTTCCAGCCCGAAAACATTCATCAAATTATAAGTCGCCAGACGAATCCAGAGCGAACCGATATGACGCTGGCAAAAAGTCCAGAACCTTTTCCAGGCGCCTTGATTCATTCGGTGAGTCAACCGAAAACCGATTTTTTCGATTGTTGAAAGAACGGAGAATTCTTCGCCGGTCGGTGTTAAGTCGGATGGTGTTTTCGCAAGGCGGGTTCCTTGATTGCTTTCTAAAGTATTTTCGGACATTTTGGGAAAATTATAACGCAAAATTAAATGGTTGCTGATTTGCAAAAACCAATAATAAAAGAGATTCCGAATAAATTAACCTTGTTTGATTAGGGCTTTTTGGTTCTCTTCGCTGCGATTAGTTTTGCGTTTTATAAATTTGGTTGACAAAATTTCCGCCGATAAATTCTTCGGGATTTAACTGGCTTTGTAGTATAACGCCTTTATATTTTCCCGACAGCAGCATAACTGCGGCTTGGCAGAGCGGCGCGGCAGTTGTCGTTTGAATTGCCCGTAAATGATGTCCGTTGATTTTCAAAGGCTCTACAAAATATGCTTTTTCAAGCATTTGCCGTTTTCCGCGGTGGTCAAAACCATCTATTGCCGCGTGTGCCAGCACGAAATCGTCTTCGACGGCGGGAACTTCACGCTGGAATTCGGCTAAAATTTTATCGGGCAATTCTTCGTGTTCAAATTTATTTAAGATATTTTCCTCGACGGCTATTTCAGCGATAACCGATTCGACCCAACTGTAATGTCCGACGTGGCGCAAAGTTTTGTAATCGAGCGATTTTGCTTTGTGACGAAAAAAATCCGGCAAATCCGCCGCGCCGCCCGATGTTAAATCCGCTTCGTAAGTCCTGCCGCCGATAACGATTGTTTCTCTGTCGGACAGCGCGGGAATTTGCCGGATTTCGTAATCTCGAATGACGCGCGCGGGTTTGACGTATTCGGTAGCCACGCCAATCGGCGACCACGTAAAGCCGTAAAAATGCGGACGGTGCGCGTGCGCCGTCAGCGCGCCGACTTTCATTTCGATTTTCTCAACCGTTTCAACACCGAAATTCTCCGTAAACTTCTTGTAAAGAGACATCGCCAAGACATTGATAAAGCCGGGCGCAAGTCCCGTCTGCAAAATAAAACCGGTTTCGGCATCTTTGGCAAGCGCGATAATCTCGTCAGTTTCTTCAACGTATTCGGTCAAGTTCGCGTAGTGCATTTTGTAATCACAAGCCAATCGCGCCATTCGCGGAGCTTGCGAGCCGGGCGAACAATCGAGCAAAATGTCGCAGGTCTCAAACGCAGTTTTCATCACATCGTTGATTCCTTCATTCGGCATCAAAACGGTTTTGATGTTAAAAGTCTTATCAGAATTTTTAAGAACAAAATCTTTTGCTTTCCGTAAATTTTCCTCATTTATATCACCGAGAAAAATTTCCGTTTCAAATTCCGACCATTCGCGCAAAAGAATAGCCGCTGCTTCTCCGATTCCGCCGGAACCGGCAATAAAAATCATATTTTTCATAAAATGTTTGATATTTAACTGCAAAATATATAGTTTTTTCGGGACAGAAAATTATAGCAAATACTTAACCTCAAGACTGCCTCAAGTTTTTCTCAAGTTTTTCTCAAGTCACTATTAATATAGTTGACCCACTATTATAGTGCCCCCTTAATCAAGAGAGAGTAGACGAAGTTCTCTAAACAAAAAAGGTCAAGTTGAATCGGCGCAGCTTTTCCTAAACAACAATCGCCTGAATGGAGTATAACCAGATGAAATCAGAAAGATTAGAAAGGCTAAAAAACTCGAAAATAAACAAAAAATACCTTAAGAAAGTCAACAAAAAATATCTTACCGGCTTTGTTGTAATATCTTTGATATTGGTTTTTTTATTGACAAGAAAGATGACGGAAGCCGCCGATCCTGCGGCAGGCAGTCTGAGTCCGACGGTTGGTTCTTCCGTAAAATGGAACGGAACATCGCCTGGCGGTGCTACACCCGAAGGTGAAGCGACCTGTGTCGAGAATGTAACCTGCGAATCATTTACATTGACAGTTTCTGAGGGTGATTGGACGGGTAAACTTGTTAAAGTTCAAATAAACTGGTTGGCTATTGCAACCGATTATGATTTGTATATTCACAAAGGCTCGCTGACAGGACCGGAAATCGCCAAATCCGCGCAAGGAACATCCAGTAACGAAACGGTAGAAATTGACCCGAGCGTTAACGGAACGGGAACTTATACGGTTCGCGTACATTATTGGGCTGCCGCTGGAGTTGCTGACCAGTATCGCGGCGCGGCGACCGTTGAAAATAAAGCGGCTGCGGGACCAGAACCGACGCCTCCGACTGTTTCTACGGCAACTGCTCCAACTTATGATAATTTTGCTCCGCCTTCAACTTTAGGTCAACGCGCCGGAGAGCCGACTATCGGACTTAACTGGGCGACCGGAAGAGCAATGTTTTTGGCAAATTTGCAAACGTTGCGCGTAACATTTAACGACAGTGTTTCACCTTCGACGGCGACCTGGGAAAATAAATCTGCCCAAAATACTTCTGTCACAAGTCTTGACCCATTATTGTTTACCGACTCGATGACTAATCGAACATTTGTTTCTCAGTTAGCGGGAAAAGCCAGCTTGATGTCTTTTACAGATGACGACGGCACGACTTGGACTCCAAGCCAGGGTTCCGGCATTAACTCAGGTGTTGACCACCAAACCATCGGCGGCGGTCCTTATGCCAAAAATGCCGACGGAAGTCTTAAAGGCGGTGCTGTTCAAAGACCCGGACTGGACGCAAAATTCTACCCGAATGCGGTTTATTACGCTTCGCAGGACATCGCATTGTCTGAAATCGCTCGCAGCGATGATGGCGGACTAACTTTCGGCGTGGCAGTTCCGATGTGGAATTTAACGCAGTGTAATGGATTACACGGACACATTAAAGTCGCTCCTGACGGAACGGTTTATGTTCCGAATAAAAATTGCGGCGGACAGCAATCCGTAGCCGTTTCCGAAGATAACGGTTTGACATGGAACATTCGTAAAGTTCCGGGCAGCAAAAGCGGTGTTAACGATCCGTCGGTCGGTATCAGTACGGACGGAACGATTTATGTCGGTTATTCAAACGGAAACGGAACACCGCGCATCGCCGTTTCGCATGACAGAGGCAAGACATTTGAAAATGATGTAAACGTAGGTTTTTATCAGGGTATTAACAATACTGTATTTCCAGCCGTAACTGCTGGTGACCCGGACCGCGCTGCCTTCTTTTTCCTCGGAACGACGACGGCAGGGTCTGCGGCAACGGGAACTGATCAGACATCACCTTATGTAAATGCTGTTTGGTATGGTTTTATCTCAACTACATACGACGGCGGAAAAACATGGGTAACAGTCAATGCTACACCGAACGATCCGGTTCAACGCGGCGTTGTCTGCACAAACGGCACGACTTGTCCGTCAGGAACACGAAACTTGCTTGACTTCACTGATATGGAAGTTGACAAGCAAGGACGCGCTGTTGCAGGTATGGCTGATGGTTGTATAACGGATGCTTGTGTACAAGGCGTTGACAAAAACGGTGACGGTCAGTTTAACACTCGTTTTGATAATGACGGAGCGCGTCGGGCTTTAATTATCCGTCAATCGAGCGGTCTCGGATTGTTCCGCGCTTATGACCCGGTAACAACCGTAACTACCACGCAGATTGAAGATGATGATTCGCGTGTTGCTTATTCAAACGGCTGGCATCTTATCAATGATGCAAAAGCGAGTGCAGGACACTTCCGACTCAATAACGCTACGGATGTAACACACTTTGCGCGTTTAAGTTTTGATGTTACCGGTCAAAAAGGTGCTATCACTTATAACTACGCAAAGAGTACGAAAGGCGGCAGCGCTGAAGTAGTGCTTGACGGAGTTTCAAAAGGAGTTGTCAGCTTTAAGGGAACGAATGGCTCGATGCGCGCGCCGGAATACGGTTACAATGTAAAATTTGACGGACTGTCTAAAGGCGCACATACACTTGAGTTAAGAAACATTAACGGTTCGGCTTATGTTGACGGCTTTACCTTGGAAAGCGCCAGCACAAATTCGACTCCGTTTTCAGGACCCGGAAAAACGACCAGCAGTACAAATACCGTAAATGCTGGAAGTGAATTGCTGCAGAGTGTAAATGTCGAAAAAGGCGCGACGGCTCTTTCGGTTATCGCCGAATCCAATGCTCCGATACGACTTGTAGTTGTTGACCCGTCGGGAACGATTTTGGGACTCAGCGACGCTTCAAACGGCTCGGCTTTGGTTGAAATGCCGGTTACGCAAAGCGGAACTTACTTGATAAAAGTAGTGAACCTGAACGTAGGACCGATTGAAGTATTCACGGCATCAACGGCGCTCGTTGCAAGATAAATATAAGTTAATGACTTGTAACTCGACCCCGCCGAGGAAGTGTTACGCGGTACAAAAATGTATCAAAGTCAATAAAGAAAGCGACCCAGCAATCATCTCGTCTTGCTGGGTCGCTTTCTTTTAAAGATTTCAAATTCAATTATTCTTTTTAATTAAAAAGTAGTATAATTCCGCGAAAATGAAGTAAAAGATTAAGGAAACTTTATGCTAAAAAATTTACCGGCTTTGTTATTTTTGTGTTTTATAACTTTCGGCTGCTCTAACTTATCGAAAACCCAATCGGATTCAGACATTTTAGGCATTAAAATCGGTATGAGCCAGGAAGATGCTCACAAACGTTTGAAAGAAATTGGAAAATTAGAAAAAGAGGAAAGTAAACAGCAGGAAGTTTGGGCATTAAATAACGAACCTCATTACGATTACTTAATTTTAGCTTTTGATAAGGAAAACCGTCAGGTGCGTTATATCACGGCAAAAGCCCGCGAAAACGGAACCCGCGTGCCTTACAGCGATGTCTTGGACACGGGGAAAGCTCAACAGACAAGCTCAGCTAATAACTACAAATACATCCAGGAAATTCCGGGAAACGTCTTATCTAACAGTTACGCCAAAATAGCCAGCGGAACAGATTCTAATTATTTGACTTATTTTTCGCTCAAACAATTAAATTCCTCTGAGGAGGAAGAGGATGAAGAAGATTAACTTAAATAATTTACTCAATACTATCGTCTTTACTGGATTCAATTAATTCTTCTCGACTGACCTTTTCGTTATTTTCGATTGAGGTTAAAACTTTATTGCTCTCCTGATGCAAACCGCCGACCTCAACATTAAATTCGCCTTCCGCCCGCGTTACTGGGTCGCCGGTTAGAATTCCGCCGATAGTTTCGATTTCACCTACAATCATCTGACCGACAGCCGATAAATTTTCACTCAAACCGCTTTCTTCTTTTTCCTTTTTTTCTCTCGTCATAGTAAGCAATTCTACAATAAAAAAGCCGAGTTTGCGAAATGTTCGCAAACTCGGCTTTTATCTGGAAAATCTCCTTTTTTCAAAGCTATAGCATTTTTAAGATGAATATGCGCCGAGCTGGAATTAAACTGCCAAAGAACTGTTGAGTTAAAGGAAGTTTTTGAAATAGAATTAGTTTAAAAAAGGTGAAAGTTAATTGAAAACTGAAAACAGATTTGCCAATTGCCGCTTTCGATATGCACTAAAAAAGTAACGTGAAAATCTCCGAACATTCTGAGAACGCAGTTTCTGCATCAAACTCTTATAACGTGGATTTTATAAACGTAAGCTGGGAGAAATTGAGATGAAGAGATTTACTATTTTACTGTTGTTAATTTTGGGAATTTCGGCGTTAACTGCGTCGGCGCAGTCGGGCAGGAGAGTTCAATCTGCGCCAATGCCAAACCCGACGCCACAAGTCCGGCAGACTCAGGACGTTCGGGAAGCGCCGGAAGCGGTCGGTTATTCGGAATCGGCGCCGAATGCTCCGCGTTCGATTAGAGTTTCGCCAAATTTGAGGAAAGACAAAAAATCCCAAAAAGAAAAGAAAAAAGAAACTGCAGCGGCAGTTCAATCAACCGAGACGCCGAAAACCACCGGCGCCGGCAGTGCAGACGAAGAAGAAGTCGTGAAAGTCGAAACCAATCTTGTAACGATTCCCGTTTCGGTTTACGACCGCAACGGGCTTTACATTCCGAATCTGCATCAGCAGGATTTTAAAATTTTTGAAGACGGCGCCGAGCAGGAAGTAGCTTATTTTGGAACTTCGGAGAAACCTTTTACGGTTATTCTTCTTATTGATGTAAGTCCTTCGACCGCTTATAAAATCGAGGAAATTCAAAATGCCGCGACTGCCTTCGTCGACCAGTTGAAACCGCAGGACAATGTGATGGTCATTGAATTCGACTCGTCGGTTCACGTTCTAACAGAATTGACCAATGACCGCCAGAAAATTTACAAAGCGATTCAGCGCACCGGTTTCGGCGACGGAACTTCGCTCTATGACGCGGTTGATTTTTCGCTCCGCAAACGTCTGGATAAAATCGAAGGTCGCAAAGCGATTGTTTTGTTCACTGACGGCGTTGACACGAGTTCCTATAAAACGAGTTTTGAAAGCACAGTTGAGCAAGCCGAAGAAAGCGACGCGATGATTTTCCCGATTTATTACAACACTTTTCTCAACAGCCGCGGCATTGGCGGCGGAGGTGTAATGAGTTCGCCGCCGATTCTGGGTTTGCCGGGCATCGGCGGTGGTGGATACGGCAATTCGAGTGCTGAATATACACGCGGCAGAGTTTATTTGACAGAATTAGCCGCGGTGACAGGCGGCAAAGTTTTCCGTCCCGAATCCACTCCGGGCGGTTTGACCAGTGCGTTTGAAGGAATCGCCGAAGAGCTTCGCCGCCAATACAGCATCGGTTATTACCCGCAAACGGAAGGAACGCCCGGACAGCGCAAACAAATCAAAGTGCGCGTAAATCGTCCGAAATTGGTAATTCGTGCGCGCGACAGCTACATTGTCGGCAGCACTTCAATTCCGGCAGCAAAATAAATCTGTTGATATGGTTTTGCGAATGAACGCGGAAGATAATAAATTTGAAAAACGTTTTGAATTTAGACTAATGTCTTTAGAATCGGTTATTCGATATTAAAATACTTCGCCTGCGAATGATGGATAATAATCGCCGATGTCGATTGTTCCGGGTGCAGTTGAAATTCTTCCGAAAGTTCGACATCAATTCTTTCAGGTTTTAATAACTCAAAAAGTTTCGTCTGGTCTTCGAGATTCGGGCAAGCCGGATAGCCGAAACTGTAACGCGAGCCTTGATAGCCTTGATGAAAAAGTTTGGCTAAATCGCTTGCATCATTTTGTGCAAAACCTAATTCCGTGCGGATTTGTTTGTGCCACATTTCCGCGAGCGCTTCGGCTGATTCGACCGAAAGACCATGAAATAAAAGATAATCGGTATAGTTGTCGTTTTTGAAAAGCTCGGCGGCGTATTCGCTCGCTCTGCGTCCCATCGTAACCAAATCAAACGCGACGACATCAATTTTGCCCGAATCCTTCGACGCGAAATAATCGGCTAAACACAGATTTTTTCCGCCGCGCTGTTCAATCGGCTGGCGCGGAAAAGTGAATCTCAATCTCTCCGTTTGTTTGTCGTCCTCATAAATTATCAAATCATTGCCTTCCGATTGACAAGGAAAATAACCATAGACGACTTTCGGCGTTAGGAGATTTTCCTTTTTAGATTTTTCTTTTATTGCCGCGAATTTCGGGTAAACCGTATTTTCGAGAAGTTTTGCATAATCTTCCTTTGACGATTTTCCCTGCTTGTATTGCCATTGACCTTTGAAAAGCGCGGTTTCATTTATAAAGGCAAAAACTTCATCCAAATCAATATCGTCAATGACTTTTGAGCCGTAAAAAGGCGCGTTTGGAATCTCTACCGAAGCTGGAACCTCGGATTTTGTTGTATGGGTGGTATCGCCGGAAATTCTCGAACGCACACGCGCCGCTTGCTTGCCAAGTTTGGCGTCTTCGCCGACTAAATCTTCCGCGTCTTCGACGGTTTGAATTGCGGATTGGCTTTCGGTCTTTGGTCTTTGGTCTTTGCTGTCGCCATTTCCGGCAGCGGCAGTTTTCGCTTTCTGGGCGTCTCCGCGTCTCGGCGATGAATCTTCCTTGACGGTCAAGTTATCCATCGCGTGAAGCCCGTCAAAAGCATCGCGCGCGTAAAAAAGTTTGCCGTTGTAAAGCGGAACTAATTCGTCGTCAACATACCGGCGATTCAAAGCCGCCCCACCCAAAACAACCGGAACATTGATGCCGCGTTCATTCATAATTTCGAGATTGTCGCGCATTACCAAAGTTGATTTCACCAGCAGTCCGCTCATTCCGATAGCGTCGCATTTCGTTTCTTCAAACGCCTTTAAAATGTCGTCAACCGGCTGCTTAATACCTAGATTGACGACTTTATAACCGTTGTTCGTCAAAATAATATCAACCAGATTTTTGCCGATGTCGTGAACGTCGCCTTTGACGGTTGCCAGAACCATCACGCCTTTATTTGATTCGCCTTCGACTTTATCCATAAACGGTTCGAGGAATTTTACCGCCGTTTTCATCACTTCTGCCGACTGCAAAACGAACGGCAATTGCATTTGTCCCGAACCGAACAAATCGCCGACAGTTTTCATTCCGTCCAGCAAAATATCGTTGACAATTTCCAAAGCCGGATATTTTTCCAAAGCTAATTTTAGATTATCTTCAAGCCCAATCTTTTCGCCGTCAATAATGTGATGTTTGAGTTTTTCTTCAGTTGATAAATTGGAAACGTCAACCTTCATAGATTGCGCGGTTTTACCTTGAAACATCGTCGTAAATTCGCCGAGCGGGTCGTAAGTACAAACATCGCCTTCAAACTTTCGCTTGTCATAAATCAAATCCAGAGCGACTTCGATTTCGCGTTCGTTAAAACGATTCAAAGGCAGAATTTTTGAAGCGTTGACGATTGCCGAATTCATTCCCGCTTCGACGCATTCGTGCAGAAAAATCGAATTCAAAACGACGCGCGATGCCGGATTCAAGCCGAAGGAAACATTTGAAACGCCCAGAATTATATTCGCTTCGGGCATTAGAGCGTGAATCTGTTTGATTGCTTCAATCGTCGCTTTCGCGTTTTCGCGGTCTTCTTCGATACCCGTCGAAATCGGCAAAGCGAGCGGGTCAAAGAAAATGTCGTGTCCTTCAAAGCCAAATTCGACAGCTTGTTTATAAGCGCGATACGCGATTTTCAATTTCCCTTCCGCCGTCCGCGCCATTCCTTCTTCGTCAATCGTGCCGACGACAACCGCCGCGCCGTATTCTTTCGCCAATTCCAAAACCTTTAAATATCTTTCTTCGCCGTCTTCGTAATTGGTCGAATTCAAAATACATTTGCCGCCCGCGTGCTGCAATCCGGCTTCCATTTTCTGCCATTCGGTCGAATCGAGCATCAGCGGAATTTTGACGTTGGTAACAAGACGCGAAACGAGTTCGTGCATATCCTTTTCGCCGTTACGCCCGACAAAATCCACGTTCACGTCCAAAATATGCGCGCCTTCGCGTTCCTGTTCTTTGGCGAGCGAAACGAGTCCGTCCCAATCTTCCTTTTCAAGTAAATCGCGCATCTTTTTCGAGCCTGATGCGTTGACTCTTTCGCCGACAATCAAAAACGAATTGTCCTGCGTGTAAGGCTGTTGAATAAAAATGCTCGATGCCGACGGAATTAAATTCGGGTTTCGTATTTTGGGCGAAAGTCTTTCGACTTGTTCGACGACTAATTTCAAATGTTCGGGCGTTGTTCCGCAGCAGCCGCCGACGATATTCGCGCCGAAATCCTGCGCGAAATGCAAAACCTGTTTTGTAAAACTTTCCGGCGTTTCGTCATAAAACATCGCGCCGTCTTTGACTTCCGGGAGTCCCGCATTCGGCAAAACGGAAACCGGCAGCGGCGCGTTTTCGCAAAGATATTTGATGCTTTCGGTCATCTGTTTCGGACCAGTTCCGCAATTCATCCCGATAACGTCAATCGGAAACGGTTCGAGCGCGGTCAACGCGGCAGAAATTTCAGTTCCGTTGAGCATCGTGCCGAAAGTCTCGATTGTAACTTGCGCGATGACGGGAATTTTTACTTTTTGCTTCTCGAAAAATTCAAAAATGGCGGCAAGAGCGGCTTTCGTCTGCAAAATATCCTGACAGGTTTCGACGATAAACAAATCAACGCCGCCGTCAAAAAGTCCGCGCACTTGTTCGCGGTAATTTTCCTTTAATTCGAGAAACGAAATATGTCCGAGCGTCGGCAGCTTCGTTCCCGGTCCCATCGAACCGGCAACAAAGCGCGGCTTCTCTTTGGTCGAAAAATCGTTCGCCAGACGTTTCGCCACTTGCGCCGCTCGAAAATTTACGTCGTATGCTTTATCGGCAATCCCGAACTCCTGCAAAACAACCGTATTCCCGCCGAAAGTGTTCGTTTCGATAACGTCACAGCCGACTTCCAAAAATGCGCGATGAACATTCAAAACCGCGTCTGGTCGCGTGTAAATCAAATTTTCGGAACAGTTTTCAAAATTCGCGCCGCCGAAATCCTCCAGCGTCAAATTCTGCGCCATCAAATTCGTTCCCATCGCGCCGTCGAAGACGACGATTTTTTCTTTTAATAAATCGAGAAAATTTTTCATTAGTAGTCAGTAGTCAGAAGACAGTAGTCAGTAAAAATCCGTTTATTCTGGATTCTGACTTCTGGTTTCCGACTTCCAAAATCAAAAAACTCTGCGCCTAAACAAGCGCAGAGTTTTCTTCAAAATTTATTCAGTTGAAACTCATTAGCTGTTTAGCGTTTATTTTTCGTGGTCGCAAGTCGCCGTAACTCACCACGTTTGAAATAAAGAGTTTATACAGTATAAAGTCGAGAGTCAAATTAAACGGTTTGCCAAATCTCGCGCACATTCAAATAAAATCGACCAAAACATTTTCGCTAGAAACCGTCCCGGCGTGTTTGTCGTAAATCTCGACCGCGACGATTTCGACGTATTCAAACAATTTATAAATGAATCGAAAAAAAAGTATATTTTGCGTAAAAAAGAACGACGTAAACCGTTCTTTTTAAACATATTCTTTCGAGTTTTTTGTTTTTTGGCTGAGTGGGTTTGACAGTTAAATTAACAGAATCGGTTTTCTATTTCATAGTTGATTTTTTCACCGTTTTGCCTTTTCGATGCTGCTTGCGATGGTTGCTATTTTTACGATGCTTTACTATCATCTCTGGTTTTTTGCTCATCATCGTTTCCTTTTTGGATGTTGTTTTTTTACTCATCATCATATCGTCCTGCTGAGCAAAGCCGGTAACGGTGATACCGATGACCAAAAATATTGTGGATAGAAATCCAATAATACGTTTCATATTTATTTTCTCCTGCTTAGACATTAAATTCTTCGTTTCGGCTTTGAGCCATATTGAATATACAGATCGGGAAATTGCTTGCGTAAATTCTCTACCTTCGGTTGGTCATTGATGACGATATACGGCTCGTCAGGATGCCGTTCGAGATAGTTCTGATGATAATCTTCGGCTTGATAAAAAGCGTCAAGCAGGACGACTTGCGTAGCAATCGGTCGCGTAAAAGTTTTTGCTTTGTTCAACTCGTCAATATAGTTTTGAGCAAGACGCTTTTGCTCGTCGTCCGCAAAAAAGATAACCGAGCGATACTGCGTGCCGGTATCGGGTCCCTGCCGGTTAAGTTCGGTCGGGTCGTGGGCGACGGAAAAGAATATTTTGAGAAGCTGGTTGTAGGAAACTTTCGTCGTATCAAAAGTGATTTTGACCGCTTCGGCGTGTCCGGTTTTGCCCGCGCTGACCGTTTCGTAATCGGCGGTCTTAGCCGCTCCGCCCGAATATCCCGATGTTACGTCGGTTACTCCTTTGACGTGTTCAAACACCGCTTCCAAACCCCAAAAGCAGCCCCCTGCAAAGACGACGGTTTGCACGCCTTTAGCAACCGGCGAATTAGCGGCGACACCGCTCGTCAGCGTGCTTGTGACGACAGGAGGAGTTTTGACTGCGGCGGCGGCAGTTTTTACAGAAGTATTGACTCCACTACAGCCCAACAGCAGTATAACTCCAAAGAAAAGAACGGAAAGAAATCTAAAAAAATATGTTGACATAAAAGTTAACCTCCGGCATTTATTTTTGGTGTTTGGATATTTATCAACGTAAGATGAATTTTACCAATTCTTGAATTACACGCAGCGTAATGATTTTGCTATATGGAAGGAAAGTAATTAAATTCCCAAAACTTTCCCTCTAACTGCTTTCGTCGTGTTAACGGTTACTCTGTCGATTGCGAAAAATCAAACTTAATTCTGCATAAGTCGAAGAAGATTAAATATCAATTCTTCTTTTCAAACTTGAGTGCCACCGAATTCATACAATAGCGCAATCCGGTCGGTTTCGGTCCATCGTCAAAGACGTGACCCAAGTGAGAATGACAACGGCTGCATAAAACTTCGGTGCGCGACATTCCGTATTTGCTATCGGTTTCTTCCGTTACGTTCGCTGCAGCGATAGGCTGGTAAAAACTAGGCCAGCCCGTGCCGGATTCAAATTTCGCGGCGGAGCTAAATAGTTTCAAATGGCACGCTGCGCAATAATAGTCGCCGTGTTCATGGTTATTATTATATTCGCCCGTAAACGCTCGCTCGGTTCCCTTTTCACGCATTACGTTAAATTGTGCCGGAGTTAATTCTTTGCGCCATTCTTCTTCTGTTTTCACGATTTTCTCTCCTTTATATTCGTCATTTTTTAAGCTGGCGGTTTTATTTTCGCTTTCGGCGAGAAGCGTTTTGATAACTTTTTCCTGCATCTCGTAGGAGCCTTCGCCGATATGTTTGTAGCGGATGCGACCTTGCTTGTCGAGGATGATGACGGTGGGCCACGCTTCGATGTTGAAGGCTCGCCACGTATCGCCGTTTGTGTCGGTTATCACCGGATAGTTGATACCATTGGTTTTGACAGCAGCTTGAAGTTTATCGAATTGTTTTTCGTAATCCGATTCCGGCGTGTGAACGCCGACAATAGTTAAGCCTTTGTCACGGTAGGCGGTATCAAACCGCTTGAGCGCTGGCAAAGTGTTGCGGCAGTTGTAACAACCGAACGTCCAGAAATCTACGAGAACAACGCGTCCGCGCAAATTTTCAAGCGAAGTCGTCTCGGAATTAAGCCATTTGCCTTCGTTTAACGCGGGAGCGGATTTTGCTTTACTCGGCGCAATCAAAACATCTTGAGCGCTCGCCGCCGCATTTTCATCAGGAACAAGCAGCGTGAAAGCATCTTCGTTACCCGCCTGTTTGTTTTCTTCATTGTTAATTGCAGATGCCAACACACCGTTTTGTTTCGATTTGGCGGAGCGCGTCTGTCCGAAAAAGACGAGTATCGCAGCGGCTAGTAAGACAATCGTTAATGCTAAGATAATTTTATAATTCATAATAAATCCTCAACTAATGTCGGCAAGAATTTCTCTTTGCCGAAAATATTTCTTAAGAGAAAGCATGATTTGCAAAGTGATAGAACTTATAGACTTTTTAAGTCCGACCAACTTTTATGGCTTTTCCTTCCACTTGCTTCAAATTAGTAATACCGAAAAAGGCTCTCATTATTCCCGCATACTTTTAAATTTCACTAAATTTATTTACCTACACCTTAGTTTACCGTACAAATTTTAACAATGCGTTTGGATTTGTTTAACGAAAAGAATTTTATGCACCAAACTCTTTAATTTGTTCCGAAATGTTCCAAAATAAGATAGAAAAGCATTACTTAATATAAATCTTAAACTAAGACGCATTGAATCTGTTGTTAGCAGTCTAACAAGCGATAAATTGTTTTTTGTTATTTATATAACGAATAAAAACAGGATTGTGAAGATAATTCTCTGAATAATTACCAGAGAAAAACCTTACGGTCATGGCATCTATAACAAGGCTTGGAGTAATTATAATTTTATACATTAAACGTTTTTTTGACGCGAGCCGTGATTTACTTGAAAATCGAAAACGTCCGGGCGCGAATAATGCCCGGTTACGTCGAGTGTCATTTTTTCTTTGTCTATTAACGTCAAATCCAATTCGGCGACGATAATTGTTTCTTCGTCGAAAACCGGCTCAACAACAAAATCGCCGTTCGGCGCGATTATGCAGCTCCCGCCGCGCAGTAAAAGTTTTTCGGGAATAGTTTCCAACCGAGTTCCGACCGCGAGTTCCGACGGTAAATCTACGGCTTTCATTATCAAGCCAGCCGCCAACACAAAGCATCTGCCTTCAAACGCATAATGACGGCTCGCAATTTGGTGCGTTTCGTGAACCGTCGGAAAAACCGCGATGTGAATGTCTTCGCCGGAAACATGAAGCGCCTGACGCGCCAGCGGCATCCAATGTTCCCAGCAAATCAAACCGCCGACGCGCCCGAAATTGGTCTTGACGGCTTCGAGCCCAGCCGCGTCGCCTTGTCCCCAGACCAGCCTTTCGGTATAAGTCGGAACGAGTTTGCGATGATGATTGAGCAGTTTTCCATCTGCGCCGAAAGTGAGCAGAGAGTTGTAAAGTGTACCGTTGCCTGCTCCTTGTTCGACACTCTCATTGATGCCGATTGTCAAAACAATTTTATGTTTGGCGGCAATTGCGCCGAGCGTTTTTGTTTCTGCACTCGGCACCACGAAGCTGTTGCGGCGCAAACGGGCGAAAACTTCTTTTGTCGGTTCGTGATTCCAGAGCGCAGCGTTCGGGCAATAATCAAGCCACGCCGGATAACCCGTAAGCCAGGTTTCGCCGAAGGCGACGAGCTTCGCGCCTTTGTTTGCCGCCTTCTCTATCAGCGTTACGGCTTTGGCGAGGCTCGCTTCAAGGTTCATAAAAACCGGACTCGCCTGAACGATGCCGACGGTTAATTTATCCGCCATTTCTTTCCTCCAAAAAGTTTAACAAAACTGCGAATGATTTTAATTTCCTTTCAAATAGATTTTAGCGGAAAACTACCGAAAGTTCCGCAAGCAGAGAAGAAAGTTACAAGTTGCGTGCAAAAAGAATTCTTGCCTTGTGAAATATGCCAGCGGCTCGAAATTATTCCCGCAATGGGAAAATCACCGCTTTCATTTTTCTGAAAAATTTTTTGTAAAGATTTACGAGGAATATGACAAAATGGAAACAAGCGTTTTGAAAATTCCGGGGGCGCGAAAATCTTTTTAGAAAGCGGAATAAAAAGCCGGAGAATTGACATTACATAAATGCGGAACGGATGTTTCGCCGAAAAGTTTCTATGCTCGAATTCGGCAGAGAACGGGAAAAGGAATGGGCAGCTTTTGAAGCCGAGGCTTTGCCTTTAATGGCGGACGTTTTTCGCGTGGCAAATTACCTTGCCCGTGACCGCGAAACAGCCGAAGATTTGACGCAGGAAACTTTTATTCAGGCTTTGAATTCATTTCACCGCTATACGCCCGGCACGAATTGCCGCGCGTGGCTGGTCACGATTCTTTACCATCTGAACAGCAAACGGCGTCATAAGCTAGGACAGTTAAAACTCGTCGAAGATGTGGAAGAGCAAATCGCGCAAACTGTCGCCTTCGTTCCGCCAATTCCGCAACATTTAACGGATGAAGAAATTTTGGCGGCTCTCGAAAAAATCCCGCAAACTTTCCGTAATGTCGTCGTTTTGACCGATGTCGAAGAATTTTCTTATAAAGAAGTTGCCGAGTTTTTAGCGGTGCCGATTGGAACGGTAATGTCGCGTCTGTATCGCGGGCGAAAGCTGCTGCGACAACAACTTACGAGTAATGCCAGAAATATCGGCATTACCGTCGAAGGTTGAAAAAAAAATTATGCATTGTCAGGAATTTAGAGAATTAATGGATTCGTATCTCGGCGACGAACTGCTGGTGGAAACGAATCACGAACTTTTGCGGCATTTGGAAAACTGTGCCGCGTGCCGCACGGAACTTGCCGCTCGCCGCCTGCTTCGTGCGCGAGTCCGTTCGGCTGTAAAAAACTCGCCCGAAATGCAAATCAATTCCGCATTTGTTTCCAGATTGCACATAAATTTGCGCGACGTGGCGCTGCGCCCGTCTGTCTGGGGAAAAATCAAACACGGCGATTTTTTCAATCTCAGACTTTTGACGACAGTTGCGGCTTGCCTATTAATCGTTTCGCTGTTCGGTATGATTTGGGTAAAGCGTGCGCCGCTGTTGAGCGAAAACCCGCTGGCGGAAAACAACCAATCGAATCAACCGGCAGAAACTCCGCGTCCCGTCGAATCGCCGTTTGTGCGAGCCGTCGAAACCGCCTGGCACGAAGTCGCGCAAACGGCAATCGGCGACCACGAAAACTGCGCCATAGAATTTCGGCTCGAAGAAGAACCGATAACTTTGGAGCAAGCCGCCAAAAAATTCGGACGTTTCAACAAAGATTTGGATAAAGCCGTAATCAAGTCTATAAAAAAAGTTCCGGCGGAAATGCCCGTTGACAAAATAGAATTTCTCGAAGCGCATTCTTGTGTGTTTCAGGGCAGACGCTTCGCGCACATCGTATTACAATATCGAAACCGTGTCGTTTCGGTTCTCGTTACCGACACTGATTTACCGGTTAATGACGGCGAAATAATAACCAATCAATCAGATGGAACGATGAATGTCGCCGGCTTCCGCACCGCGCACCATGCCGTTTTTGTCGTTTCGGATTTGACCGGCGCGGAAAACTCAATTGTTGCCCGGACGATTTCGCCCGCTGTTCGTCGGCATATTGAAAAAGCTGAAGCATAAATTTTCGTTGCTAAAATTGGTTTTGCAGAAAACACTTGGAAGAGAGCAAATATGGCGAAACAATTAGAAAAGAAACATCCGCTCGCGGTGCGCTGGCTGCACTGGATTAGCTTCCCTCTTTTGACGTTAATGATTTGGAGCGGAATTCTGATTTACTGGGCAAACGCTGTTTACGGCGTCCGTGTTTTCGGCTTTGAATTGTTTCACTTTTTCCCAGCTTGGTTTTACGAATTTTTGGGTATTCCATCTCGCCTCGCCGAAGGTATCTCGCTGCATTTCTTCTTTATGTGGTTTTTCGCTGCAAACGGCGTGATTTATGTTTTATATCTGATTTTTTCTGGCGAATGGCGTTCTATTATGCCCGTGCCGGGTTCGTTCAAACGTGCTGCGCTGGTTACCTTCCACGATTTGCACATCGTTAAAAAACTTCCGCCGCAAGGAAAATACAACGACGCGCAGCGCATCGCTTACACGGGCGTAATTTTGATGGGCGCGGGTTCGGTCATCACTGGTTTGGCGATTTATAAACCGCTCCAGCTTGCCTGGCTAACTACACTTTTGGGCGGTTACGAATGGGCGCGTTGGGAACATTTCTGGCTGATGATTCTGTTCGTTTTGTTTTTCGTTGTCCATGTCGCGCAAGTCGCACTTGCCGGTTGGAGCAATTTTCGCTCTATGGTAACAGGTTATGAAACGGTTGATTCAGAAATGAAAATTCCCGAATCTTCGCTCAACGAAACGGAAGGAGCAACAGTATGAACGAGCAGGAAAAAGAAACCGCTAATCTCAAATCTGAAATTTTGCTGGAAAAAGTTCGTGAAATCGAAGCGGCAAAAAGCGAAAAGTCCGGCGAGGAATTATCGGATAAAAACAATACTTCTAAAATCCTGAAAGAGAACCGGGAATTGTCCGCGCCGATGTCCGAAGCGGAAGCGAAAAAAATTATGTCCGGGCGTTCGCGGCGCAATTTTTTAATCGGCGGCGCGACGGCTCTGGTCGGAATTTTCGGCTGGCGCCTGCTGCCGGAGGAAACGAAACAATCTATTCTCCGCCGCACTTTTGAATTTAACGAACGAGTTAGTCAAGTTTTCTATAGTCCTAAAAGGCTGGCGCCCGAATTTAACAAAATTACCGAGGCGCGGGTCAATGGAGGCTTAGGTTTGTCCGATGATTTCAATCTGTCGGATTGGCGACTTCGCGTCGGCGGTTTAGCGAATAGAACCGAAGATTTGATTTTGACTTTGGACGATATAAAGGCTTTGCCGCGCGTCGAGATGACGACAGAGTTAAAATGTATCGAAGGTTGGAGTATCGTCGTCAATTGGGCTGGCGCGAGATTTTCCGATTTTGCCGCCAAATATTTGCCGAAAACGCGAAGCGGAAATGCGCTCGACATTGAAAATCGCCCGGAAGATTTGATGCGTTACGTTTCCCTTACAACACCCGACGAAGGCTATTATGTTGGCTGGGATTTGCCGAGCATACTGCATCCGCAAACTCTTCTGGCTTATGAAATAAACGGCGCACCTCTACCGCCGGAACACGGCGCACCTTTGCGCCTTGCTTCACCGACCAAATATGGTATCAAGCAAATAAAACGCATCGGACGCATCGAATTTACCGACGAGCGACCGCGCGATTATTGGGCGGAACAAGGCTACGATTGGTATTCGGGACATTGATTTTTTAACGATCAGTTTATTGGCGGAAAGTGTAAATGTTTTAATGTTCAATCTTGTGAATCAAAACATCTATAATAGCAGCCGAACGTATGCACGAAAACTTTCCCTCAGCATCTTTCGTTTAATCAATAATTACTAATAGTCGTAAGAGAAAAAATGATTTTTAAATTCACTGTTTTGCGAAACGCACTTGCGGTATCGCTTTTTCTTCTCACTCTGCTCGCCGCTACAAGTTCCGTCGTCATCAAAGCTCAAAATTCTGAACGCTCTGCAAATTCTTTGCCTTCCACTTTACCCGCCAATGAGCCCATAGAAATCTTTGAAGATGTATGGCAGGCAATCAACGAAAAATACTACGACCCGAAATTTAACGGCGTCGACTGGAAGGCAGTGCGCGAACGCTATCGCCCGATGGTCGAAAAGGCTGCAAACGAGGCTGAACTTTACGATGTGCTGACTTTGATGGTCGGCGAACTGCGCGACGCGCACACGCGCGTTCGCTCACCGCGCCGACGGCAGGAAAGCAAAAATAAGCAGGCGACGAGCGCGGGAATCCGTCTTTATGAAATTGAAGGCGTGCCGGTGGTTGCAAGCGTAACGCCGGATTCGGAAGCGGCGCGCGCCGGAGTTACGGCGGGAATGATTGTGCGGACGGTTGACGGACGACCTGTCGCCGAAGCTCTGGCGGAAGCACGCCGAGAAATAGGAACCTCATCGAGCGAGCGGGCGACGCGCCTTCTTTCCTATCAAAGACTCATCACGGGCGAACCGGACACGCCGTTCAAACTCGGACTCGCGCGCACCGACGGAACGTCGTTTGATGTAACGCTCACACGCCGCACCGTTTCCGCCGCGCCGCAATTCGTCGCCAATCTTCTGCCGTCCGGTTATGCCTATATCAAATTTAATCACTTTCAGCCGCCCGTTGATAAACAAGTCAAAGAAGCGTTGGTGAAATTCAAAGACGCGCCCGCCCTTATTATAGATTTGCGCGCTAACGGCGGCGGCGACGGAGAACTCGGACTGAAAATCGGCGGTTATTTTTTCAACGACAAAATTCCCTTTGCAAATATCATCACCAGAACGGGCAAACCTCCCTCGGCATTTTTCGGATTGTATAAGCTGCCGAAAGAGTTTAAGGCAGGCAAAAAAGGCGGACAGCTTTATTCACATCCGGTCGTCGTTTTGATTAACGAAGGAACGGGAAGCACTTCCGAGTTATTCGCAGGCGCGATGCAGGAGCAAAATCGCGCTCAAATAATCGGCACGCAAACGTGCGGCTGCGTTCTGGGTATCTTAAATCATAAACGATTAAAAGACGGCGGCGACCTTGCCATCAGCGAAATCGGTTTTGTTACGTCAAAGGGTCGCACACTCGAAGGCAACGGCGTTACGCCGGACAAGCTAATCGCGGTAACGCTCGCAGACCTTCAAGGTCAGCGTGATGTCGCCCTGGAGGAAGCCGAGAAGTATTTCAACGACTTAAAGGGAAATAAATAATGATGTTCGAGTGCCTCGCCCGCCGTCACGATTGCCGCGCCGAGCAGAAAAACGTCCTTGAGCAAAAATGCGCCGGTTGAAGTAGCAACGGGGAGCGGAAATTCCGGCACGCTAGACCACACGCCCGGCGTGGTGAACAAAAAACTCAGCGTCGTCAAGGTCATTACAATCGCGCCGATGCTGCCAATGGCGGAAAGACGCGCGTTGAAAAAGCGCAGCGCAATCAAAAGAGCAAAGATGATTTCCGCCGCGCCGATGACGTTTGAAACTGCCTGTATGCTCAAAACCGAATACATCCACGACATTAAAGGGCTGTTGGCGACGAGCGGCTTTATCGCACCGGCTTCAACCGACGTGAACTTAAACGAACCGTAGTAAAGTAAAATCAATACTAAACCGTAGCGTAAAACACCGATTCCGGTATTCGTCAAAATTCTGCCGAGTCGTGTCGTCTGCGGCGTCACAATTTCAAAGCCGTCTGCCGCGTTTGCGCCGTTAATTTCCGATGCCATAATTATTCCTCTTTTTTGTTGAATTGAAAATTTGTTCAGCTAAAATATGCCGGCGCACCTGGCTTTTATTCCTTGTCCGCTGCCGAACGCGGATTTATATTTTCGATTGTTCAAAAATACATATCTTGAGGTAATTTTTATCTTACACTTGTGATAATTATCATTCGCCGTTTAGAATTCACTTTGGATTTTTTGACTACTTTTCACTATTACCAGCCAACTTTTCTTCATAATCGGCGCGATTTCCACAGTATTCTCGAATTAAATTCGCAATCTCCACAGGAGCTTCGAGCGGCAAAAGATGTTTGACTGAAGGAACAACAATCAAATTTACATTCTCGATGCGCTGCACGATTTCGCGTGTCAGCAATTTTGCAGTTATATTTTCGTCCTTTTCGCCTGCCGCAACTAAAACGGGAACATTTATTCGTCCGATTTCAGCCGATATGTCTTCGCGGCTTCCCGTTTCGAGCCACGCCCTCCACGCCGTTTTCGAGCTTCGCAAATTGTCATTTATCGCCCGCTCGAAAACTTCTCCGGACAGCTTTCCTTCGGCGGCTTTGCAAATCGTTTCGGTGGCGACGCAGCGATTGCCGTGGTTGTTCAGCAATTTCTCCCGCTCCGTTTCTGGAATCGGTTCAGGAGTCGGCGGCGAAGGGGCGAGCAGAATTAAAGATTTCAAGCCTTTCGGATTTCCTGCAGCAAAAGCGAGCGCGATTTTGCCACCCATCGAATGACCAATCAAAACAAAGTTTTCAATTGTCAGTCTCGAAATCAAATCAGCAACGTCGTCGGCATAATCTTTGAGCGCGTAATTTTCCGTAAAAGCATCCGACGAGCCGAAACCGCGCAAATCCGGCGCGACGCAATGGTAATTGTCTTTAAGTTTTTCGATAACTTCCGTCCACGCGCAGGATGAGCCGCCGAAGTAATGCAGAAAAATCAGCGTCGGTCGCAACTCGTTATAATTGCCGACGCCAGCTTCAAAAACATTTAAAATCGTTTTGTTAATCTTAAATTTCATAGAATAGATTTCAACTTTGCGGCGCGGCGCTACCACAACTGCGAGGAAATCTGTCGATTGGCGTGCCGAGCGATTTATTTTTCTTCAAACGGCTAACCGAACTCGCGTCCGTCTTTTATTTTGCCGGCATTTCAAATCCTTATTAACGACTTCACCGCCGCGCGTCGCCTTCGGCAAAACCCGACGCTTTGAGCAAGCCTGCGGTAACCACTCCGAAAACAACGTGTGCCGCCAAACCGCGCAAATGTGCTTCGAGCGGATATGCTGTATTGTTTCCGGCTAAACCCATCGCCGGTCCGAGTCCTTCATCTTCGACAGCCCAGAAGAGCGTCCCAAAAACCACCCCGCCCGCGAGCCAGCCGAGCGACCATTTTCGAGCTGCAGCCGCATATAAAGCTCCCGACGAGGCGCTGACTCCGGCAATCACAGCCTTCTCGAACAGTTTTTCCCTCCGCTCGTCTTTTTCAATTCCCGCCGCCGTTTCGAGCCGCTGCGCTAGAACAATAAACGGGTTGCGTGGCTCGATTGCCTGCTCGCGCGCCACGTTTTTCGGACTCGTCAAATCGTATAAAACCTGCGCCGTTCCGCCGAGCGCCATTCCGCCGAAGATGCCCGCCGCCGCGCCCGCTGCCATATCCGTCAATAAACTTGCCATTCTTAAATCTCCTATTTTGTCGTTAAATAAAATTTATTGCCGTAAATTTGACAATTTAATTACCCGCCGCTTTTCAAGCCGCAGATTGCAATTCATCGCCAGGTTAATTTCTCATCTAAACTTCGACTTTGAGCCGCGCCGGACGTTCCGTAACTTCAAACAATTCGCCGTGTGGAACGATCGTTATCTGTCCGAATTCTTCGAGCAATTGGCGATAAGCGTCGGCGACGGGATGTGGTTTCCGTTTTAAATCGTAGAGACCGCATTCGTTCACCTTTCCGCGTTTTTTGCCGAGCGCGGAATCCCAATCAATCTGGTCAATCAGGCTATACCAGGTAAAACCAAGCACGGGAACGCCGTCCCCACGCATCCGCAAAATGTTGACCCATTGTTTCCACAACCAGGTAGGGGCTTCCTTCGCGTCGAAAGTGTTTGTTTCCGTGTGCATCACGGGTTTTTTATAACGCTCGTAATACTCTTTCGTAATTAGATACCAGCCCATCACGTCCTCGGCGGTGCAGACTTCGCCGTCCGGCAACAGGATTTTTTCATTCTTTCCGTAATAATCGTTGCCCATAATCTGGTATCCGGGCGGCTCGCCTTCCATAAACCAATCGTATTCCTCGCGCGTTAAACCATTGTCGAGCAGATATTGATAAATGTCGGCATCGGGCGCATGAGCGTAAAGCAAATCGAGCGAAATGAGCCGTTGTTTGTTTTCGAGCTTGATTTTCGGCGAAGGCTCGGCTTTGGCTTCGTGCATATATTCGGCGGATTCAGATTGAATGACAATGCAGTCGGGTCGCCTCTGCGCGATGCTGTGGGTTGCCAAAATGCTTGCCGCGACAATGTGTTTTATCGCTGTTACAAAACCGCGGTCGGTCTTTAATTGCTCGTTCCAAATGCCGTCTTTCGCGCTCAATTTTGCGGTCACGAAGATTTCGTTAACCGGCGTGTAATAACGCACCCACGGATAACGCGCCGCGACTTCACCGGCGTAATCGGCGAAGTGCAGGGGAAATTCAGGATTTTGGAAATTTTCGAGCCAATTGGGAAGTCCGAAATGCAGCAAATCGAGAATCGGCGTGATATTAAGACGCTGCATTTCATTCATCGCTTCGTCAGCGAAACTCCAATCGTATTTATCCTTGCCTTTATGGATTTTGTAATACGGCAAACCGTAACGCAGAACTTTAAGCCCTAGTTCCTGCACGAGCTGCAAATCCTTCTTCATATTCTCGTAATGACCACATTCAGCGAGTTGGTCGCGCCGCACGCGCCCGTGTTGAATGGTCGGATACGAACACTCGATGCCGGTGGCAAACAGAAAATTTCCGGCGTATTCAGCAGGCAACCCGCTGCCCGAAGAACCCGCCGCGCCGCCGTGCTGGTCGCCCAGATAATTGCTGTCGCCGCGTTCTTTTTTTATAATGTCGAGAAAACTTTTTTTAGTCATAAATTTTAATTCAACCCGGAGACGCGGAGGAAAAACAAAAAAAGAATTTTAAGCTGTTTTTCTTTTCTTCTTACTCTCTCTCTGTGTTTCCGCGCCTCTGCGGTTCAAATCCCTCCTTCGAGAAAACGGTCTGCTGTTCGCAGAGCCAAAGCCATAATCGTCAATGCCGGATTGACCGACAATGCGCTCGGAAAAATTGAGTTGTCGGCGATGTAAAGATTCGGTATATCAAACGATTGACCGTTTTTATTGACCACCGAATCCGCCGCGTCGTCGCCCATTACGCACGTCCCGATAATGTGCGCGTTACGCTGAAACGTCCACATTTTTTTTGCGCCCGCTTCCGTCCAAATCTCGCGCATCAGCTTTTCGGCGTGCGCCGTCATTCGGTTTTCGTTTTCACCGTGTGAAAAATAAACGCGCGGTTTCGGCAAACCGCGAACGTCTTTTTCATCCGCCAATTCCATAAAATTATTCGCGTGCGGCAGACAATCGCCTAAAATATTGATGCCCGCGGTGTGATTGTAATTTTGCATCCATTCATTCAATTCAGAACCGAAAATCTTTTCGCCCCGCGCAAGCTGCGAAACATATGTCACAGGCATCGCGCCGATTGATTGCAGCAAATATCCGCCCGCGAAATCGGCGTTAAATTTCGCTTGCGGGCGATGCGTGTCTTCGCTAATTAAACCGCCGGGAATGCCTTTATGCGGGTAAATTTCCTCGTCAAAAACGCCCCAAACCTGAACGCCCGTGTGCGCCATAAAATTCCTGCCCACTTGCGCGCTCGAATTGGCGAGATTATTGATGAGAAGCAAGCGCGGCGTTTCGATTCCGCCCGCGCAGAGGAAAACATTCGAGCAATTTATTTTTTCGGTTTTTCCGTTTTGCGAATAAACGACGGCTTTGATTTTGCCTTGTGAATCGAACTCAAATTCGGTAACGAAACATTCGGAACGAATTTCCGCGCCGTGTTTGACGGCAAGCGGCAAAAAAGTTACGTCCATCGAGCCTTTCGCGCCGACCGAGCAACCGGCTTGGCAAAAACCACGATTCGTGCAGGCGTGCCGCACACCGATTTTTTCCTGAAAATAATCTTGTGACAGGGCGGCGTTCGGTGCGGGCGCGGTTTGAATGTTAAATTTTTCGCAAGCGCGTTGCATCAATCGAGCCGCGCCGTTCAAAGGAAGCGGCGGAAGCGGATAACCTTTTTTTCGCGGCTTCCCCCACGGATATGGCGACGCGCCCGAAACGCCCAAAAACCATTCAAGCTCGTCAAAATAAGGTTCTAAATCTTCATAACCAAGACACCAATCGCGCCCAACTGCGAAATCCGAAAATATCCGAAAATCATCCGCCTGCGGGCGCGGCGTGTAAGCCGTAAAATGCAAAGTCGAGCCGCCCACGCCGCAACCGGAATTATTGCTTCCAAAAGCCGGCGCGTTCTCGCCCGCGCTTAGCCTTTCATCCGTCCAAAATAATTTATTTTGGGCGCGTTCGTCGGTTGGAAATTTCGTGTAATCAAAACTTTTTCCGGCTTCGAGCGCGACAACTTTCAAACCGGCTTGCGCTAATCTCGCAAGAATCGGCGCACCGCCCGCGCCCGTGCCGATAATCACGCAGTCAACAACTTCATTGGAAGACGCGGAGACGGAGAGACGCGGAGACGCGGGATTTTTTCGTTGCAGTTCAACTTTTTTCTCCGTGTCTTCCCCTCTCCGCGTCTCCGCGTCTCTCAAATCCCAACCATGCGCGTCAGCGAAACCGATGTAGCCGATTTCTTCCAGCGCAAGCGGATGACTGTAAAAAATCTCGGCAAACTCGGTAAAAAGTTCTTCGAGAAAGCGTACGCGGTTAAAATTCAATTTTCCTTTGAGTTCGGCAGACCCTGACTCGAAGCGCTTGAGAATATCTTTCCGCTTTTCGATTTCAAGCGCGGCAAAATCTTTTTGAAAAATTTCCTGCGCCGTTTCATTCAGCAATCGCAAACCCGTTTTGTAGCTTTCCGCATCCGACGGCATCGAATCATAACGCCAGCCGTTGCCGGAATTTTCCGCCAGCCGTTTGTCAATTTCACTTGCCGCAAACCAGCGCGGCACAATTTCGGAAGGCGCGAGCGTTTCGCAGACGGCTTTCAAAATCTCAAACTCGCGCCCGTCAAAAAAGCGCGGCGGCGTTTCCTTTGCGTGTAATCTCTCCTTTAAGACGCGGCGCGTTTCGTCCGTTACGGAATCGCTGTCGAGCAGTTCGAGATATTCTTTTGCCAAAAAATTTTTCATCGAGTTTCTTTCGGATAATTCGGCGTTTCCTTGTCGATAATGTTTTTGAAAGCCGGTTTTATTCTGGTAAAAATTTCCGCCGCGACGAGCATTGCTAACGGCGGCGCAACAAAGTATATCCACAAATGTTCCCATTTATTCCCCGCCAGAGCCGCCGCAAACGAACGCGCCGGATTAAGACTCATACCGGAAAAGGGAAGCTCGAAAATCAAATAAAGCGCAATCAAAACGCCCGAAACAGGCGCGGCGTATTTTTCCAAACGCTCGGAACTGATGACAATTAACACGGTGAACATCAAAACAAACGAGATGATAAATTCCGCGATTAACGCCGACATCGAACCGTGCGGCGGTTTCGGAGCGGTCGCGCCGAAGTTAATCAGCGGATGCGCGAACCAAAGTCCAAGCCAGAATTTCAAAGCCAGAGCCGCCGCAACCGCTCCGGCAAACTGCGAGATGGTGTAAAAAACGGAATCGGCGAAATTGATTTTCCCCAATCGAAAAAAAGCCCACGTCGTCGCCGGATTGATATGCGCTCCCGATTTTTCGCCGAACAAGTAGACGACCAGCGAAATATATGCGCCCATAATTATTCCGAGCGGAACACGCCGCCAAACCGCGCTTTCTTCGCCGCCGAAGGAACTTTGCATCATCGGAAAATCGGGATGTTCTAAAAAGACAGTCAAAAGACCCGCCACGAAAACGAAGCCCGCAAGTCCCAAGGCTTCCATCAGATATTCGCGCCAGTGTCGTTTGAAAGTTTCAAGCATCGCTCGACAGTTTTCCTCCCGTTACGTCAAGCAGGCTGCCGGTCATAAAACTGCCGTCGCTCGATGCGAGCAGAACATACGCCGGAGCTAATTCTTCCGGTTGTCCGGGACGTTTTAAGGCGACTTCGTGACCGAAATTTTCGACTTCTTCAATCGGCATCGTGCCGGGAATATTCGGCGTCCATACCGGACCGGGGACGACGCAGTTGACGCGAATTCCGCGTTCGCCTAAGTTGAGCGCGAGCGATTTGGTGAACGAATGAATCGCTCCCTTCGACGAAGAATAATCAATCAGAATCGGAATGCCGGTTTTGCCGACGATGCTGCCCGTGTTGATAATCGCGTCGCCTTTTTCGAGATGCGGCAGCGCGGCTTGCGCCATAAAAAAGTAACCGAAAATGTTCGTTTCAAAAGTTCGTCGAAGCTGTTCTTCCGTGATGTCTTCAAATTTCTTCTGCGCCATTTGAAACGCGGCGTTGTTGACCAGAATGTTCAAACCGCCGAATTCCGAAACGCATTTTTCAACCGCGTCGAAACACATCTGCCGGTAGCGCACGTCGGATTTTATGACCAGACATTCTCCGCCTTTTTCTTCGCACAGGCGTTTTGTTTCCGCCGCGTCGTCGTCGTTTTCGTTATAAACAATCGCCACGCGCGCGCCTTCCATCGCAAAGGCAATCGCCACCGCTCGCCCGATGCCCGAATCCGCGCCCGTGATAATCGCAACTTTGTTTTTTAATTTTCCCGCCGGTTTGTAGTTCGATAAATCCGAATCCGGCTGCCGTTTCATCTCCGACTGTTTTGCCGGATACGGCAATTTTTCGCCTTCAAATTCTTCCGCCATCGGGCGTTTTTCCTCGTTGTTCATCGCTCGCATCTCCCTTTTCAATAAAAATCTTAGTTTATTTATATATTTTGTCCCGCCTTAAAATTTCAGGCAAATGGGTTTATGTTTTTTCAATTTTCTTCAGGCGAAAAAATTTTCGGAAATTCCTTTTTCGTAAATAATCAGCAATCCCAGAAAGACGCTGACTATCCCGGCGACGCCCTGCAAAACTGGATTGAAGCGATTAAAACGCAGAGCCGCCAGATGAAAAGGCAAGCCGACGAGAAAACTCATGATCATCATTCCGCCGATTGACCCGATGCCGAAAACGACAACATACAGCAAGCCGAACATTTTCGAGTCAATTGTCGGGATGACGAGCAGCATTAGCGCCGCGCTGCCTGCTAATCCGTGAATCATTCCGATTACCAATGCTCGCGGAGAAAAAGATAAATTGTGATGCGTGTGCGGTTCAATGTTTTGGTCGCCGAAAACGTGAACGTGCGGATGCGCATGATCGGAATTGCCGTGTCCGTGCCGGTGAAAATGCAAATTACCGCCTTGCAGCAGTTTTCTTAAAACATTTAATCCTAATAAAAAAAGCATCACGCCGACGCAAAATTCCAGACGGCGTTCGGTTTGCACGCTGATTTGAAAGTCTAAAATCAAAACGAAGATTCCGGCGGCGACGAGCGAAATCGTGTGTCCCAAACCCCAGATGCCGCCAATAATCGTCGAACTCCAGAGGCTTTTGCGCTCGGAAACAATCGTCGAGACGGCAGCCAAATGGTCGGATTCGGTGGCGTGTTTTAAGCCGAGAAAAAATCCCAATGTTAAAATCCAAATTAACGACATTTTAAGAATTTCCTCCGAAATTTATTTCAACGAGCCGTAACAAATGAACGCGCCGACGCAGGTGATGACGAACGCGCTGAAGACGGGCAGAATTTTGACGATGCGGTTGCCGCTTAATTTCGGGTTGTCAAAAAACTTTCCCGTGTATAAAAAAGCCAGCCCGACCGCCGTTAAAGTCGCCGCTAAACCAAAGCTGAAGACTAAAGTCAAAACGATTCCGTAACCGACGCGGTTGAGATTTATCGCCGACAGCATCAGCACGAGAGCCGACGGACACGGCAGCAGTCCGCCCGAAATTCCTAATCCCAAAAGACTGCGCCAGCTAATACTTTCAGGCGGCAGATGCGTATGCGTCGAACCGCCGTGCGTGTGCGTCAAGTCGCCGTCGGCGTGAATTTCATCAAAATCGTGAAAGTGTCCGTTTTCCTGCAAATGCTCGCCGGGCGCGTGTTCGTGTCCGTGATGCGCGCCTGTTTTCCAACCTAGTGCCGAAAAAAGACGATTTTTGAACAGCGTCAGCCCGATAAACAAGACCAGCAGACCGGAAATGAAGCTCAGAAACGGCATCAAGGTTTCGGGCAAAATAAATTCCGACGCGAAAAGCGTCAAAATTCCGAGCGCGAAAACGCCGAGCGTGTGGGTGACGGTAACGATTGCGCCAAGAAAAATCGCGTGTTTGATTGTTCCGCGCGAGCCGACCAGATATGCGCCGACCACCGTTTTGCCGTGTCCGGGCGAGAGCGCGTGCATCGCGCCGAAACCGAAGGCGAGCAGCAAACCGAATAAAATTATTGAAGGCGTAACTTCGGGAATGGCAATCAATTCGGCGAATCGGTCTTTTTCCAACGGTGCAGAAATGTGTCCGTCGCGATTTTGCAGAGGTTTGGCATTCTGCGGAATCCGGCTGGCGCTAAATGAAAATTCCGCGAGTCTTTCGCCGAGCGGCGCGTTCAGATTTTCGCCCGGATACGCTTTCAATTCGTCGGTAATTCCGCTGCCGAACGCCGTGCTGTTAAAAACATTAACGCCGCCGACACGCTCGACTACAATCTCGTTCCAGCCGATGCGCCCGGCGTGGTTTTTATTTTCAAACTTCAAACGATGAACGGCGTTGGCGCTGGAATCCGGCAAGTCGCCGATTAAATCCCATTCGATTCTGAGCGTCGGCAAGTTGCCCGAACCGGTCGGCAGACTGATTTTATTTTCAATCGAGCGCAAAATGACGGGCGCGTCGTCAACCGAAAGTTGTAAATTGGCGATGTAATCCGGCGTAATCTGCGCGACGTAAGCGTCGAGTTCCGCTTCGGAAAGTTTGCCGTCCCGGTCGGCGTCAATTTTTTGCGATTCCTGAAACGTCGGAATTTCTGCCACGTCCAAAACGGCGCGAAGTTTGATATTCGATTTTTCAACTTCAATCCGCGTGTAATGATTAACCGTAAAATTTCCCAAAGGATGCGCCGCCGCGAAACCGGCACAGGCGAACATGAAAATCGCCGCGTTCAAAAAGATATTTCTTCGCATTTTTATTTTAATTCCTCCGCCGCCGCCCGTGCTTTCGCGGCTTGCAGCGCATCGAAAACGGGATTTAATTTCAGAGCTTTTTGCAGATAATCGGCGGCTCGTACATTGTTTCCCGCAGCTTTTTCAATCATTCCGGCGTGATAAAAGAGTTTCGCGTCCTGTGTGCCGAGCCGCAGAGCACCTTTCATCGCCGTATGCGCTTCACCTGATTTTCCCGCTTTGAGTGCCGTCCAAGCGAGAGCGTCCGCGCCGTAAATATCTTTTCGCGTTTCGTATTCTTTAGCGGCGAGCTTGTTTGCTTCTTCGGTTTTTACGTCGTGGTCAGCGTAGAAAAGCGCGAGCTGGCGATTATATAACGCGCCATTGAGTTCGCTGAGATGACCGATTTTTTCGACTAAATCATATTGTCGTTGCGCGTCCTCATCACGCCCCGCGAGTTTGTATAAATCGCCGAGCGCAGCGATATAAGTCGGGTCGGGAAGAATCAACGCGACTTTTTCATATTGCTTGATTGCGTCCGGCAAATCGCCGCGAGCCGCCAAAACGCGACCGAGCGAGGCGATGGCGCGATAATAATCGGGAAATGTTACCAGCGCGTCCGTGTAATTTTTTTCGGCTGTCTCGTAATCGCCGACGGAAAACGCGGTTTCGCCCAACTGCCAGCGACACCACGCAACGGCTTCACGCGGCGGCGCGCTCTGATTGAGCGCGAGCGCGAGCGCGGTTGCGAAATGTTTCTGCGCCGCCGTATTGTCGCCGCGAAGCTGCGCGAGTCTCGCAAAACGAGTTTCGCTGACGTAACTGCTGCCGCCGTCGAGCAGAGTAATTTTTTTATAAGCGATTTCGGCTTTTTCGTATTCGCCGAGTTCGACAAGGGCGTCGCCCAAAATTCCCTGCGGATAACTTTTGCCCGGGTCTAATTCGATTAAACGAGCGGCGTGGTCACGCGCACCGGTAAAATCGTGAGATGCAAATTCGGCAAGGGCGAGTACGGCAAGCCCGCCGGAATTTCGCAACTCCGGCACGGAATCAAGCGAAATGCGGGCGGCGCGAAAAGTTAAATCGAGGTATTGAACATTGCCGGTTTCGCGCAGTTTTTGCAGGTAAAGTCCGGCGAGTTTGTTGTTCGCGCTGTAATCTTCGGGATCGTTTTTCAGCCTGTTTTCGAGAAATCGAATCGTGTTGTCGGTCGCGCTTTCGTTTGACGCAAGCGGCGCGGCGGGCGGAAGCGATTGAATCGCCGGATTAGTCGCCGCCGATTTAACTCCGCCGCAAGCATTCAAAAGAAACGTGCCGCAAACCGATAAAAACGCGAGCGTAATAAATTTATTTTTTACTGTTCGCATAACTCCAAAAATACCATAACAATCAAAAACTGATGCCAGTATGAATGGCAAATTGGATTGAAGCAAATCTGCTGCGGTCAGGACGACGTTCCCAGCGCACCGGAAAATCCGCCTCGATGAAATACCTGGTTTTCTTGGTGAGCTTAAAACTGCGCTGGGCAATCGGCGTGAAACCGTAGTTTCCCGTTCCGATTTCATACGCGCCGCGCACTCCAACCAGATATTTTTTATTAAAGGCATAGACAATTCCCGGATGAATCAGAAATCTAAAATCCTGATTCGACGGCGTGTTTATCGTCGGGACAAACTCAAAATCAAAAGCCACCGGACTGTCGGTTTTAACGACGAGGGCGAAGGGAAAGCCGATAATAAAATCGTCGGCAATCGTCGTGGTTATGCCGTTGCCGCGCGTCACAATCGGAATCACGACACCGACGTGACCGCCGAAGCGCGGTGGTTTAGGCTCTGCTTGCTTCTTGATTTTCGCCGCTTCCTTCTTGATTTCCGCTTCTTTCTCCTTTGCGTCTCTGGCTGTTGTATCGTCCCGCTTTTCTTCGGCTGCCTGTGATTCGTCGGTGTTTTCGACAACGGTTTGCGCCGATAAAGTTGTGGTCATCAAGCCGACTGCAAAAAATAAAAGCAGACAGCGAATGTTTGAAAAGTTCTTAAAAAAGTTCATAGTTATTTTCCTCCGCCGTCATCCGGCAGACTGCTTCAGGCAGCGATAGCCAGTAATGTCTGTCTTGCTACGTCAGCCTGCAGAATATCGAATAATGGATTTATTTCGAGCGCAAGTTCCAGATATTTGACGGCATCGCGGCGGTTGCCGAGTGCCTGCTCAATCATTCCGGCGTGATAATTAATTCGCGCGTCGCGCGTGCCGAGCCGCATTGCTTCGTCAATCGCTTTCTTCGCCTCTGCGAATTCTCCCTTTTTATAAAGACACCACGCCAGCGCGTCGCAGGTGTAAATATCGGAGCGTGCCGTCCGCTCGCGCCGCGCGATTGCCAGTGCCTCGTCGAGTTTCATGTCGTGGTCGGCGTAGAAAAGCGCTAACTGTCGTGAATAAGTGCTGCCCGCTGCGGTTGCGCTCGTGCGCTCGATAAATTCGAGCAGGTCATACTGCTTTTTCGCTTCCTCCGCGCGTCCGAGTTTGGTGTAAATATCGCCGAGCGCAATCGCCGTTTCGGGCAGCGGAACACGCGCCTGAGCTTGTTTGTAAAACTCGATAGCCGCAGTCGAGTCGCCGGACGCGAGACGCGCGCGCGCCTTCCCAGCCAGCGCGAGGTGATAGTCGGGGAAATGATAGAGAGCGATGTCGAATTCGTGGTCGGCGGCGGCGAGATTGCCCGTATTTATCAGTGTATCGCCGAGATGCACGCGGCACCACGCGACGGTTTCGGGGTCGGGCGCCGCCTCTGCCGCGGCACGCATCGATTCGACAGCGCCTTTGACATCACCTTGCAGCTCACGCAGGTATGAAACTCTTGAGTAAGAGGACGTACCCGGACGCAGATTCATCATCGTCTGTGCCGACTCGAACGCCTCTTTATAATCGCCGAGTTCGACGAGGGCATCCGTCATCGCGCCGTAATTTTGCGGGTCGTTCGGCTGTATCTCCCGCGCTTGGCGGGCGGTTTCAAGCGCTTCGCCGAAGCGGTGATAAGCAAGCAGAAGCATCGCTTTCAACTTAATCGCATCGTAATTGTCTTCGGGCGCCGCCGCTTCAAACGAACGATTCAGCGCTGTTTCGGCATTCGCGTTGAACCCGAAATCTCCGGTTTCTCTTGCCTTTTTCATAAAGGCGGCGCACAACAGGTTATATCCCTTCGGGTCGGAGGGCGCTTTCTCTATTACGCCTTGCGCCTTTTGAATCTGTCGGTCAGAGAGCGTTGCCTGCGAGTTAATGGCGACGAGGTTTTGCCGCGGGGCTTCTTCCGGTCGGGGAGCGCGAGGCGGCACGGCTCGAATGCCGATAATAATCGCCGCGCCTCCGAGAATTATTCCGATTATGATTAAAGTTCTCTTGTGCATACCTTCCATCTGGCTCAACTGATTATTAAATGCCAGGGACGAGTCGTTGATAAACCCGTCCCCGGCGAGTAGCCGCGCCGGTCTTTTTTTTGGACTACTCTTTTTTATTCGCATCCCTGCCTCCGCAATGCGGGATTACGGCTGATTATGCGTGTGCGTGTGGTTGAAGCCCTCCTGCGGCAGACCTAGATAGGGGAATACACGCAGGTAAGGCACGTCGTTGGCATTCACATTGTCGGTCAGCGCCGCCGCCGCCGGACATGGGGTGCCGCCGAAGTTCAGCTGAATCACACCACCCCAAAGCTTGAGCAGGATGTCAACCGAATCGTCACCCACGCGCCGTCCGTTCGGCATCCCCGCGAAGTCGCCGGCTAAGACGCCGAGAGGATTCTCGACCGCCGACGGCGGAATGTTGTAGTTGAGCCGCATCTCGTCGGCAATCGCCGGAAACGCGGTTTGGGTTTCCCGGTTGCCGGGAAAGCCGTTCACCACGCCGGCAGGGTAGCCCAACATCCACGAGGCAACTTGATCCCGACGGTTCAAGGTGTCCGTGCAGCGGGTAAATTCCGTGAGCTGCTGGACGAGCGTGTTTGGACCCTGTACGGTAGCGGGATTCAAAATGCCCGGGAAAATATTCTTTGCGTCCTGCGAAGGAGTCGTCGCATTGTAGAGGTCCTTGAGCCTGATGGGATCGAGGAACTCATTAAACAGCGGGTTGGACAGGCGCGACACCTGTGTGCCCGTGCCGCTGTTCGTACCCGGTTTTATGCAGGGCTGATTATCGAACAAATTTTGGGAATTGCAGACCGGATGTCTCGTCCGGCTCGCGGTAGACCACACGCCGATCCTCCCATCGGTGTCGCCCGCCGCTCTTAATCGCGCTTTCGGAATCTCGACGGCGAGCGTGGAGATGTTGAAACCGCTCGTCCCGTCCGCGCCGGGAACTGACGGATTGATTAAATCAAAGGCTGTCCCCAGCCCGACGTAAAAGCCTTCATCGCGCGGTCCAACGAATGACCGCAAACCTCCCGAATTGGGCGCGGTATGAACCGCCATCTGCGCGAGATTCTGATACGCGACGGAGGTATCGCCTTGCACGGCAGTGCCTCCCCTTCCCACCTCGAAAAAATTGATTGTCTTCGGTCCGGGACGATTGGGCGCGGTTCGCACGTTAGCAAGCAGCACACGCCCGTTGCTCGGCGCGCCTCTGCCGCGTTCCGTGAGCGTGTAGCTTTGCGGCTGGTTCAAATTAACGTATTGCGAAGTCGGGTCAAGCGGATTCGGCGGCGGTAAGATTGTGTTCGTGGCGTAGAGATAAGTGCCGGGGTCAACGATTCTGGACTCGAACTTGAACTCGTATGTCAAATCCGCAAGTGCGTCGCCGTCCACGTCAACGAAGATCTCATAGTTGACGAAGTCGGAAAGTTTGTAGAAGTTCGGACCACCGGAAGGCTCCTGCAGCGGGACGAAGTTGCTGATAAGCGTGACATACTGCTCGCGTCCCGGCTCGTAGCTGACGAAGGCGTAGACATCGGTGTTATCCGCCGCCGGGTCTTCCGTGATAAACGGGGAATCCCGGTGGCTCGAAGCGCGGGCGAACGGCACGAGCGCGAATCCAGCCAGCAAGCTGAAAATTACGGCAAACGCGCCCGCTTTTGTAAAATATCCGATTACTGCATTCAACGCAGCGAAAATCAATGGCATTTTTTTGTTAATTTTATTACTCATTTCACCATCCTTGTTCAAAATTTATAGTTTGAACGGCTTTTCAACGACCGGACATCCGATTTGGCAAATTGCCATTTCGACATCTCGCTCAATGTTTAAATACTTTGTTCTTTTTGAACAGTATTTCCTTCCCTAAACACTTTTGCCGCTTTTACAACCGGCGCGGTTGACTGTAAAAACTTATTTTCGCGCGCAATCATCCGCGCCGCTTTCCGGTCGGAAACAGCTATGGCTGATTAGCGACGAGTTAGAATCGGCAGTAAAACGGTCTGCGCTGAAAGATTTATAATCGCCGCGCCGATCAGAAAAATGAAAGCAATAGTCGAAAGTATTAAAACCTTGTAGAAAATCGTGAATCTTTTCTAAAACAGTTTCTCAAAATTCTCACGGCTCACTTTAAATCAGACCGATTTCCCTTTACTGCATATCCGCGAATGATAAGGAGCGAAGTTGAAGACGAATATTTCCAGTCTCAACATCTTTTAACTCCGCTCCTTATCGGCTATTGTCCGCGCTAAATACTCTGCTCTTAAAGATGCGGACAAAATTTGGAAACTACAGACGAAGTCTGGTGTCGCGGTTGTTGACGCCGTTTGGATTCGGCATCACTTGTGGCGCGACGAACGGAAACGTGTTGCCGAACTCGAAATCGTTGCGGTCAACAAAATCGCCGAGCGGCTGACCGTTGTTAATCAGCGTAAAAGTCGCGTCACCAACGTCGTCCTGCAGCCTGCGTCCGCCCATATTGGCGGGACCGCCGTTCGTGTTGTTGCCGCCGCCCGGTCCGCTGTTCGGCACTCGCAAATCGAGCCGCAGAATATCGCCGCGCTCTTGAATCATTCGCAAAAACATTTGAATACTCGCGTCGTTTGTGCCGAAATTACGCAGCGATTGAATGATGTCCGCCCGGAATTTGCCGTTTGCGTCGTCCTGCGTCGTCGAGCCGTTGTATTCGTCTTTGCGCGGCGCCGGAATCAAACCGTTTACGACCAGCGGATTGCCTTCGCGGTCAACGGTTACAAAACTGCCTGAACCCCTGACCTGACCGTCCATTCCAACGGTTTGAATGGTTTGACGCTGTGTTACGCCATTTAAGCCGAGTTCGTTGCCGCCGCTGCGTATCAACGACACCGGGACATCCAGAGCAATCGTGAGTGTGTTGAACCCGGAGTAAGTATCACGACCCGCGCCTTGATTCAGTCCGCGATTGCGCGCTTGACCGGGAAGCTGACCCGCAATTTGGTTGTCCGCATTAGGATCTGAACCGTCAAACGCATTAAACCCGGCGCGATTAGGGAAGATTGCGCGGTTCGGATTGCCCGGATTGCGAATCGAGGACAAAACGAAACGGTTGGCGGCGGTGTTGTCGAGGAAAAACGGGTCTTCCGTTATGCCCGCGAAAAATCTGATGTCATTAAACGAATCGGTAGTTACATTCAGTGCGGGCGGTTCGATGTCATTGGTGTCCGCGCCCTGAGTCGGAACATTCGTCGGCGCGTTGAACGGTCGTTCTCTGGGAAAAGGAGTCCGTGTTTCTATCGGCGGATTCGCAACCGAAGGCTGAATAGTGGCGATTTGCGGTCCGGTTTCACGTCCGATCCCGCGCGTGAACCTGACATCAAAGTATATATCCGGCTGCGCGTCGCCGTTATTCTCAATCTCGAAACGGTATCTGAGATTATGGTCGAAAATGGCTTGACCGATGATTTCCGACGAAATCATAAACGGGTTAACGGTCATAATCATCACAACCCGGCTGTTATCGTTCGGATTGAGAAATAAATACATATCGTTAATGTCCGATGCGTGGTCATTGGCTAATTGCGGTCCGTCAATATGGTCGGACGCGCTAACCGGCGTAATAGAAGCGATTAATTGAAATGTCAGCGCCAGCATCGTTAAACCGGCGAACAAAGATTTTTTTCTTTTCGTGTAAAACATTTTTCTCTCCCTTGTCGTTTTTTGTTTTTCTTTGACCTTATAAAGCATAAAGATAAAAGCAATACCGCTTATCATTTCTTGGTTAGGTTTTGCGTAATCTAAAAAAATAAATTCTGCGCCTAGCGCCTGTAATGCACAGGGCGAAAGCCCAATAAATATTCAATGTTTAATTGAGCGCGAACGAACGTTCGCGCTCAAACTTGAAAATATTCGGTCTTCGCCAAAATCTCTACTGCCGCGTGCGGTCGTCGAGCGAACTTCCCGGAGGCGACGGCTGATTCGGTTTGGCGACAAACGGAAATTGATTCCCAAACGGTTTGTCATTGCCGTCAACTTTATCGCCGAGCGGCTTGCCGTTGTTGATAATCGTAAAAGTCCCATCAACTACGTCGTCTTTTAAACGCCGCCCGCCCATTTTGCCGTAACCGCCGTCTTTGTTATCGCCGCCGCCGTTGCCTTTGTTTCGCACGGTCAAATCAAGGCGTAGAATGTCGCCTTTTTCGACTGCGGCTTTCGCCAGCATTGCGATATGCGCGTCGTCGGTGTTGAATAATTTCAGCGATTTGATGATGTCGTCTTTGAATCTGCCTTTGGCGTCGTCTTCGGTCGAAGCGGCGTTGTATTCGTCTTTGCGCGGCGGCGGAATCAAGCCGTTATTGACCAGCGGATTGCCGTCGCGGTCAATCGTTACCCAATCGCCGTCCGCTTCGACGACGTTGTTGTCTTTTATCTTCATCCGTTCGCGCCGCTGCGTGACGGTGTTGATGCCGATGACGTTTCCTTTGTTTTTGAGCATCGAGACCGGAATTTCGATTGCCGTTATCAAAGTATTCAGTCCGGCGTAAGTGTCGCGCCCGCCGCGTTCCGACAGCCGTTTTAAGTCGGGATGTCCGGGATTCATAATCGCCGAGGCGACCATCCGATTCGCGCCCGTGTCGTCAAGGAAAAACGGGTCGTCCGCCACGCCCGCGTAAAACGAAGCGTTGTTTTCGCTGTTGTTGGTAATGACAAATTCCGGCGCGGTGTATTCCTGGTCGGAAACGGTCGTCGGCGCGGTGAACTTTTTGCCGTTCGGCAGTTCAATCGTCGCCGTCTGCGGCGTTACGCGCCCCAAGCCTTTTGAATAATAAACGTCAACGTATGCGTCGGGTTTAGCGTCGCCTGTGTTTTCAATCTCGAAACGATAACGGATATTGCTGTCGAAAATCGCCATTCCGAAATGCTCGCCGGAGACGACAAAACCTTGCGTTGACATAATCAGAACGACTTTTGAATTGTCGTTCGGGTCTAAAAAGGCAAACGTATCGGCTAAATCCGAGCCTCTGTCCTGCGTGATAATCGGCGAATCAATGTGGTCAGACGCCAGCGAGCGCGTCGGCGGTATTGTTTGAACTGCCAGACCGAGCGCGAGCGCAAGGAATGCGCCGAACACGATTGTTTTATTTTTTCTACGAATCATATTTTTTCTCCCTATGTTTAGAACCGCCCGCGCGGTTTCGGTTATCAAATGCAAAAACTTTTGCCGTGTCTTTCATTTATTGACGCTTCATCTGTTTGCCGGTAATTTTTGATTTCTTCTTTGAACTTCAGCATAAACGTTTGAAAATCCGTTTATCTGTGCGTTATTACACATATAGAAATTTATTTTCCCGTTCCCGCCGGTTTTATTTTTTCAATCAATAAACCGTTTTCTAATTCCGAAAATTTGTTTCTCGTAATCGAAATATACTCGGATAAGCGGTTTCTATTCCTGAAGATTACCGGAAAAAAGAAATATTTATATGTTAGCCGGTTAACGTAATGGATTTTTATTTTTATAGTGATAGCTTAGGCAGGTTATTTATCAGCGGACGGCGCCGAGCAGCGCACGAGCGGAATTTCCGGCGAATTTGTGTTGAAGCAATCGGACAGCGGAGTTGACACAAGCGAAACGCCGCGCGCAACATAAAATTTAACGAGCGACGTTTTTATGAAGCAAGCTGCCGTCATAAAAATCACCTCAAATTAAATCTCGTTTATATGAAAACGCCGGTTACTCGATTCCTTCCAAAGCCGCGCGAGCCGCGAAATAGCCGCACATTCCGTGAACGCCGCCGCCGGGCGGAGTTGACGAAGAGCAGATATAAAGACCTTTTGCCGGAGTTGTGTAAAGCCGCGCTGTCGGGCGCAGGAAAAGCTGGCTGATTTCCTGCGAACCGCCGCTGATGTTGCCGCCGATGAGATTGGCGTTGTGCCGCTGGAGTTCGGCGGGCGGCGAAACTTTTTTGGCGATAATGCAGTCGCGGAAACCGGGCGCGAAGCGTTCGATTTGATTTTCGATTCGTTTAGTCATATCGAAAGTCGAGCCGTTCGGAACGTGGCAGTAAGCCCAAGCCGTGTGTTTTCCCGCAGGCGCGCGGCTCGCGTCGAAAAGGCTCGGCTGCGCCAGTAAAACATACGGTTTTTCGGCGTGTTCGCCTTTTGACGGCGCGGCTTCGGATTCAGCAATTTCCGAAAACGTGCCGCCGAGATGAACCGTTGCGGCGCGCGCGCATTCTTTCGCCTTCCACGGAATTGGAGCATTCAACGCCCAATCCAATTTAAAAACACCGTCGCCGATGCGGTAATTTTCGAGTTTGCGCCGGTAGTTTTCGGGCAATTTATGTCCGGCAATTTTCAATAGTCCGAGCGGCGTTAAATCGCACAGCACGGCGCTTTGCGGTGTGAGTAAATCGTCAATTGATTCGACGCGCGAGCCGGTTATAATCTCGCCGCCGAGCGAGCGCAAATAGGAACTGAGCGCGTCGGCAATTTTCTGTGAGCCGCCGCGAGCTATTTTCCAGCCGACCGCGTGTCCAGCCATAGCGAGAACAAGCCCGAACGACGCGCTGCCGGTTTTTTCCAGCGAGAGCATCGAGTGCGCGGCAATTCCGGCAAAAAATCCCTGCGCCCGTTCGCTCTGAAAGACGCTTTTTGCCAGACCCTGCGCCGAACGAATTGCGCTGATGCCGAAGCGCGCAAGTTTAAACGGATAGCGCGGAGGAAACCGCAAAGGACGCAAGACTTCCGGCGCGATATATTCCCAATCGTCAACCAGAGGCTGCATCAATTTGCGATATGCAGCGGCATCAGTACCAAGCGTTTCGCAAGTTTCGTCAATCGAGCGTTCGAGAATGATTGCCGTTCCGTCGTCAAATGGATGCGCGATTTGCGCGGGCGGCTCAATCCAATCTAAGCCGTGAGATTCAAGCGGAAGATCCCGAAAAAAAGGCGACGCAACCGCCATCGGATGAACCGCCGAGCAAATGTCGTGAACAAATCCGGGCAGCGTCAACTCGCCCGAACGAGTTCCGCCGCCGATTGTGTCTTCAGCTTCAATCACGCGAACCGAAACGCCGTTTCGCGCCAATTCGATTGCGGCGGCAAGCCCGTTCGGACCCGAACCGACGATTGTCGCGCGTTTAAAGCGAGGAGGTTTCATATTTAGTTTGGCTGGAGATAAACCGTCGAAATCGAACTTTAAATGTCTTTATTTAATGCTCTTTTAATCAATAATCAGCTACATTCCGCTCATCTTGATATACCGCTTAATATCCGGCAGAGTTACAATTATTAACGCGGCGACTCCCAATAAAGCAATGCCGCAGACGGCGCTCCAAATTTCCGATTTGTCGCCGGAAAAGTTTTCTTCGCGCCGCGCAATTCTTTCGTCTCTTTCTTCTAACTGTTCTTGTCTTTCCATTTTTGGTTTGTTCCGGCGAGGTTAAACGCACGATTTACGCGGGCATTGAACTGCCGCTGGCTTTAAAACGGCGAAACGCGCAAAGCACGCGAAAAAGAAGATTTTCTTCTTCGCGTGTTCGGCGTGTTTCCTGTGTAATTCCGGCAACGGTTTATTAAGTTCGGCTTGAACCGGTTTCCATTCGCCGCGCCGCCCGCAGAGCTTCGCCCGCCGTCCAGATTGCCGCGCCAATCAATACCAAATCTTTTGCCAGAAATTGTCCCGGCATCGGCGACGGAAACGGAAAGCCGTAACCCGGCTGCCAAACGC
>JAABUN010001329.1_pt1 | contig 55647 bp, 48 predicted proteins | sample 5559311 | NCBI WGS metagenome assembly JAABUN01 (sample SAMN10711877, study PRJNA513370) | rock metagenome | isolation source: Antarctica rocks | place: Antarctica: Victoria Land, Siegfried Peak sud
GTGCTCGGAGTGGCGGGCAGTGCCGTGGTCGCGGAGATCGACGGCGGCTGCCAAGAGCTCGACGCCGTCCTGGAGCGTCGACTCGAGCTGCTCGCGCTGCTCGCCGCACTGAAGCGTGAGGGCGGTGAGCTCCGAGAGGTCGGCGAGCATGTCGAGCTCGCGGTCGCCGAAGGGGCGGCTGGGGTCGGTCGTGGCCACCGAGAGCACTCCGCGCACGCGGCCACCCCAGTTGATCGGCACCGAGCCGCCGGCCTGCACGACGTCGGTCGCGCGCTGGGGGAGGGGCCAGAAGAGCTGGCGATAGTCGCGCACGCTGAGCGGCTCGCCGGTGGCGAGAACCTGGGCGACCATGCCCTGATCCACCGAGTAGCGCTGGCCTGAGCCGCTCAGGCCGTAGCTCGCCTGCTCGACCGGGGACCGCAGGTTGTCCTTGTCGTGGACGAGCACGCAGGCCCGGTCCACCTCCATGATCCGGCCCGTCTGGCGGGCGATGCGGTCGAGGATCGGATCCCCACAGCAGTCCGGGGCGTCGTACTGCTCCACCGGCGCTCCCCCTCCTCTGTTCGAACCTCCGTGTTCGTTCATGTGGGTAAGAACTCCGAACATCCGTCGAGGTTGAGTGGTTGAGAATTGATTTGCAGGAAGTTGTGGCCGAGAGCAGACGACAGGCTCACGTGCGCGCGGGCCGGTTGCGGAAGGAACTCCCCGCCCGCGGGCGAATCCCAACGCCGTGAGCCGCACGAGCGCATCCGCTCTCACCCTCTCGGCCGAGATCCGAGAACGGTTCGATGAGTTCTCCCGGTCGCAGAAGGACGTCGGCCAGTACATCGTCGATCACCTCGACGAGGCGGCCTTCCACACCGCCGAGGAGCTTGCGCGCCGCGCCAACACTTCGAGCTCGACGGTAGTCCGCTTCGCGCAGGCACTCGGGTTCGAGGGCTTCCCGGAGCTTCAGACTGCCGCTCGCGACGAATACCGACGCGCCCGCGAGACCGTGAACGGCTCGATCGAGCAACTCCTGGCCCCCCCGCTGTTCCCCATCGACCAGACCGAGTTCGAGGCAGCCCTCGCGGCCGACCACGTGAACGTCGAGGACACCGCCCGCAAAGTGGATCGCGACGCCGTGGCGGCGTCGGTCGACCTGATCTCTCGCTCCGAGCGCACCGTGCTCTGCGGCACCGACCAGATGGCCTTCTTCGCGAGCTATCTGCGCCACCTGCTGATGCTGCTCGACCTCCGGTGCGAGGTGGTGGCGAGCCCCAGCCAGGAGGGCCTCGCCCGCCTCGGCCGGATCGACGAGGCGACGCTCGTGGTCGGCTTCTCGGCCGGCAGGCCCCATCCGCTCGTGGTGCGAGCCATGAAGCTCGCCCGCCACCGCGGCGCGAAGACCGTGGCCATCGCCGACGCAACGCTCTCCGAGGTGGCAAAGCTCGCCCAGCACCGCCTCTACTACTCGTCCAACAGCCCCACCTACGTGCGCTCGCACACCGCGCTCCTGGGGCTCGTGCAGGCCCTCGCCTACGGCGTTTACGCGCTCGACGAGTCGGCCTACGCCGACCGCATCAAGGCCTTCAAGCTCAAGTAACGCAGCGGATCGGGGCTTCCACCCGGCGCTACCATCGAGCACATGAAGGACGAAGCCACCTTCCGCGTCAAGGCCGGCCTCGCGGAGATGTTCAAGGGCGGCGTGATCATGGATGTGGTCACCGCCGAGCAGGCGCGTGTGGCCGAGGCGGCCGGCGCCGCCGCGGTGATGGCTCTCGAGCGGGTGCCGTCCGATATCCGGGCCGACGGCGGCGTGGCCCGCATGTCCGATCCGACGCTCATCGAGGGCATTCAGGCGGCCGTGACCATTCCGGTCATGGCCAAGGCCCGGATCGGCCACTTCGCCGAGGCTCAGGTGCTCGAGGCCCTGGACGTCGACTACATCGACGAGTCGGAGGTGCTCACGCCGGCCGACGAGGCCAACCACATCGACAAGTGGGCCTTCCGCGTGCCGTTCGTCTGTGGTGCCACCAACCTCGGCGAGGCCCTGCGGCGGATCGGCGAGGGCGCCGCCATGATGCGCACCAAGGGGGAGGCGGGCACCGGCAACGTGGTCGAGGCCGTGCGCCACATGCGGGCGATCACCAGTGAGATCCGCCGGCTGCAGGTGCTCGACCAGATGGAGCTCGCCGCCGCCGCCAAGCACCTCGGCGCGCCGCTCGACCTCGTGCGCACCGTGGCCGAGCAGGGCCGGCTGCCGGTCGTGAACTTCTCCGCCGGCGGCATAGCCACGCCGGCCGACGCCGCGCTGATGATGCAGCTGGGCGCCGAGGGCGTGTTCGTCGGCTCGGGGGTCTTCAAGGCCGAGGATCCCGAGCGCACCGGCGCCGCCATCGTCGAGGCCACCACTCACTTCGCCGACCCCGAGCGGGTCGCGCGGGCTTCGCACGGCCTGGGTGCGCCGATGTCGGGCCTCGAGATCTCGCAGCTCGAAGCGCCCGGAGGCGGCGGCCTGCTCTCACGTCGCGGCTGGTAGCGGTAGCGCGCTGGCCCCTGTCGTCGGCGTACTCGCCCTCCAGGGCGACTTCGCGGCCCACGCGCGCGTGCTGATGGAGCTGGGCGCCGCGCCGCGCGAGGTGCGCACCCCCGCGGGGCTCGAGGGCCTGGACGCGCTGGTGATCCCCGGTGGGGAGTCCACGACCATGACCCTCGGCATCGAGCGAGAGGGCCTGGCCGAGCCGCTGCGCGACCTCGTCCGCTCCGGCACGCCCACGCTGGGCACCTGCGCGGGCCTGATCATGCTCGATCGCGACCACCTCGACCTGCTCGACGTGCGCACCCGGCGCAATGCCTTCGGCCGCCAGCTCGCGAGCTTCGAGTCCGACGTCGAGGTCGATGGCCTCGGCGGAGCCGACACGCCCTTCCGTGCCGTGTTCATCCGCGCTCCGTGGGTCGAGGAGCACGGCGAGGAGATCGAGGTGCTGGCCGAGGTCGACGGGCACCCGGTCGCCGTGCGGCAGGGCAACATCCTGGCCGTGTCCTTCCACCCCGAGATCGCGGGCGATCCTCGCCTGCACGCCTGGCTACTGGAGAAAGTGAGACAGAACGCATGAGGGACCACCGCGCCGAGGCGCTCGCCCAGATACTCGTCCGCTACTCGACCCGCGTGGGCAGGGGGGACGTGTGCGTGCTCCAGTCCACGACCACCGCCGAGCCGCTCGTGCAGGCCCTGTACGAGGAGGTGCTCCGCGCCGGAGGGCTGCCGATCGTGCAGCTGACCCCCGAGGGCGCCCAGGCGGCGCTGTACGAGCTGGCCACCGACGACCAGCTCGACTGGGTGCCGCCCACCGCCACGTGGGTGGCCGAGAACGCCGACGTGCGGATAGCCGTGCTGGCCGACGCCAACACGCGCGACCTGTCGCAGGCCGACCCCGAGAAGCAGGTTCGCGCCCAACGGGCGCGCAAGCCGCTGATGGACACTTCGATGAAGCGCGCCGCGGCCGGCGAGTACCGCTGGAACGTGACGCTGTTCCCCACTCACGCCTACGCCTCCGAGGCCGGCCTGTCCCTGTCGGCCTACGAGGACTTCTACTACGCGGCCTGCCTTGCCACCGACGCCGACCCGGTCACGGCGTGGCAGCGCCAGTCGGACGAGGTCAAGCGCCTCGCCGAGTGGATCGAGGGCCGCCGCGAGGTGCACGTCGTCGGCCCGGGCACCGACATCAAGCTGGCCGTCGAGGGCCGCCACTGGATCCCGTGCGTGGGCGAGCACAACATGCCGGACGGCGAGTTCTTCACCGGCCCGATCGAGGACTCGGTGGAGGGCGAGGTCACCTTCTCGTTCCCTGCCACCTACGCGGGGCGCGAGGTGTCCGGGGTGCGCTTCCGCTTCGAAGGTGGCCGCGTGGTGGACGCGTCAGCCGAGCGCGGCGAGGCGTTCCTGCTCGAGACCCTCGAGACCGACGACGGCGCCCGCCGGCTGGGGGAGCTCGGGATCGGCACCAACTACGGCATCGCCACGGCCACGAAGGAGATCCTGCTCGACGAGAAGATCGGTGGCACGGTGCACATGGCGATCGGCATGAGCTACCCGGAGTCGGGCGGGGTCAACGACTCGGCGGTGCACTGGGACATGGTGTGCGACCTGCGGCAGGGGGGGTCGATCACGGTGGATGGGGAGGAGCTGCAGCGGGACGGGCGGTTCGTGGTCTAGCGCGCATGCGCAACGCGGGCACCTTCCACATCGCCTCGAGAGCGATTCTCGCGTCCATCTTCGACTCACCCACCTGTCGCTCTCTGAAGACGATCGGGATCTCGCGCACGCGGAATCCGGCTAAGAGTGCTCGGTGGGTGAGCTCGATCTGAAAGCCGTAGCCGTCCGCGTGCAGGGTGGGCAGGCCGACGGCTTCCAGCACCTCCCGGCGGAAGCACTTGAAGCCGCCGGTGAGGTCGCGCACCGGCACCCTGAGCATGCGGCGGGCGTACCAGCAGCCGCCGCGGCTGAGCATCCGCCGAACGGCGCCCCAATCGGTCACGCCGCCGCCCGGCACGTACCGGGAGCCGAGCACCAGGTCCGTCTCGGCCGCGGCGGCGATGAGACGAGGAACGTCGCGCGGATCGTGGGAGAAGTCGGCGTCCATCTCCATGATCAGGTCGGCACCGCCGGCCAGGGCGCGCGTGAAGCCCGCCACGTAGGCCCTCCTCAGCCCCTCCTTGCCGGGCCGGTGGAGCACCTCCACGGCCGGCAGCTCGGCCGCCAGGCGGTCCGCCACCGCACCGCTGCCGTCGGGCGAGTTGTCGTCGACGATCAGGATGCGGAAGTCGCTCCCACTCAGCGAGAGCTGGGCGGCGGCGGCGCGAACGAGCGGGTCGAGGTTGGCCCGCTCGTTGTAGACGGGCAGCACCAGCCATGTGGTCAGGGGCACCCTCGAAGCTCCGTCCGCCACCACTCGAGAGTGTCGCCGAGCGTGCGCTCGAGCGGGATCTCGGGCCGCCAGCCGCTGGCCTCGGTCAGCTTGTCGTGGGAGCCACGGATCTCCAAGACCTCATGCGCTCGCAGCAGCGAGGGGTCGGTGGCCTGTTCGACCTCGAGCCGAACGTGCTCCGCCAAGCCGGTGAGGATGTCCGCGACGGCGGGAGACGACCCGCTGCATACGTTGTAGGTCCCGGCTGCTGCTCTCTCGAGGGCAAGCCAGTACGCCCGGACCACGTCACGGACGTCGGTGAAGTCGCGCCGGATCGCGGTATTGCCCGTCTTCACCACGACCTTGTCCGCGCCTCGTGCCTCGGCTTCCGCCAGCTGACGGGCAAAGCTGGACACCACGTAGGTGTCGGCCTGACCGGGGCCGACGTGGTTGAAGGCCCTCGTCAGCACGATGTCCGTGCCGTGAACGTCCCGGTAGAACGCCGCCAGGGTCTCCACCATCACCTTGCTCGTCGCATACGGGTTCCGTGGCCGCAGCTGCGTTTCCTCGGTAACCGGTAGCTCCGAGGGCTTGGCGGGGCCGTACTGCTCACCCGAGCCGGCGAGCAGCACCCGGCAGCCAGGCGCGTGCTCGCGCACCGCTTCGAGCACGTTGGCCGTGGAGGAGACGTTCGTGGTCATGATCGCCGTCGGGTCCTGCCAGGAACGAGCCACCGAAGCCGCAGCCGCGAGGTGGAACACGCGATCGGGGCGGACGGAGCCCACCGCGGCAGCGGCCTCTCGGGCGCTTGTCAGGTCCGCCATGACGTACTCGCTGACCGCCTCGGGGAACGGGTCGGCTCCGCGTCTCGCTGTGCCGGCGACCTCCGCTCCGGCCTCGCCGCAGCAACGAGCGAGATGCCTTCCGACGAAGCCGGTGACCCCGGTGATCAGTACTCGCACTGAAAGGCCCTGCCTAGCCCGCCTGCTTCTGTGGCACCCCGCTCGCGAGTAGCTCGAGGTCCGAGTCGACCATCAGGTGCACGAGCTCCTCGAAGCTCGTCTTCGGCACCCAGCCGAGCTTGTCGCGCGCCTTCGAGGAATCGCCGACCAGCTGGTCGACCTCGGCGGGGCGCAGGAAGCGCGGATCGATCTTCACGTAGCGCCCGGGATCGAGCCCGACGCGCTCGAAGGCGATGTCGACGAGCTCGCGCACGGTGTGGATCTCGCCGGTGGCGATCACGTAGTCCTCGGGCTCGGGCTGCTGCAGCATCAGCCACATGGCCTCGACGTAGTCCTTGGCATGGCCCCAGTCGCGCTCGGCATCGAGGTTGCCGAGGCGCAGCTCGTCGGCCAGGCCGAGCTTGATGGCCGCCGCCTGATGGGTGACCTTGCGGGTGACGAACTCGAGCCCGCGGCGGGGTCCCTCGTGGTTGAACAAAATGCCGGAGCACGCATGCAGGCCATAGCTCTCGCGGTAGTTGACCGTAATGAAGTGCCCGTAGGCCTTGGCCACCCCATAGGGGCTGCGGGGGTAGAAGGGCGTCTGCTCGGTCTGGGGAATCTCCAGCACCTTGCCGAACATCTCCGACGAGGAGGCCTGGTAGAAGCGGGCCTCGGGCGATACCTCGCGCATGGCCTCGAGCATGCGGGTGACCCCCGTGCCCGTGAACTCGGCGGTCAGCACCGGCTGGGTCCAGGAGGCGGCCACGAAGGACATGGCGGCGAGGTTGTAGATCTCGTGCGGCTCGCAGGCCCGTAGCACGTCCGTGAGCGAGCGCTGGTCCAGCAGGTCGCCGGTGTGCAGCGTGATCGCGTCGCGGATCGACTCGAGGCGCTGGAACGTCTCGGTGGAGGAGCGGCGGACCATGCCGTGGACGTCGTAGCCCTTCTCGAGCAGCAATTCGGCCAGGTAGCTGCCGTCCTGGCCGGTGATGCCGGTGATGAGGGCGCGCGGGGTGTCGGTCATGGGCTCAGGATCTCATGCTTCGCGGATGCTCGGGCGATTTCGGTGACAACCCGGGGAGCGACGGCAAGTCGCGCATCGTCGGGCATCGTCCGCAACCCGGCCCTCCCTAGGTAGGTTCACGGATCCATGAAGAACCTCAAGGGCCTCATTCTCTCCGGCGGCAAGGGCACCCGCCTGCGCCCGATCACCCACACGAGCGCCAAGCAGCTCGTGCCGGTGGCCAACAAGCCGGTCCTCTTCTACGGCATCGAGGCGATGGCGGCTGCGGGCATCACCGATATCGGCATCATCATCGCCCCCGAAACCGGGGACGAGATCAGGGCCGCCGCCGGCAGCGGCGGGGAGCTCGGGGTGTCGATCACCTACATCGAGCAGGACGAGCCGCTCGGGCTCGCCCACGCGGTGCTCACCGCCGAGCCGTTTCTGGGCGATGAGGCCTTCGTCATGTACCTGGGGGACAACCTCCTGCGAAACGGCATCACCGCCCTGGTGGAGGCCTTCCGCACCGATGAGCCCGACGCCCTGATCCTGCTCACCCCGGTCTCCGACCCCGAGAACTACGGCGTGGCGGAGCTCGAGGGAGGCGGCGTCAAGCGGCTCGTCGAGAAGCCGACCGAGCCGAAGTCGGACCTTGCCCTAGTGGGCGTGTACATGTTCACCCCGGCCATCTTCGAGGCGGCGCGGGCGATCGAGCCGTCGTGGCGCGGGGAGCTCGAGATCACCGACGCCATCCAGCGCCTGATCGACGGCGGCCTGCGCGTGGACTCCCACATCGTGCTCGGCTGGTGGAAGGACACCGGACAGGTGCAGGACATGCTCGAGGCCAACCGGCTGATTCTCGACGATCTGGGGGAGAAGGTCGAGGGTGAGCTCGTCGACTCGCGTGTCGAGGGACGGGTCGAGATCGCCGAAGGCGCTCGGCTGGAGCGGGCCACCGTGCGCGGTCCGGCGATCATCGGCGCCGGCTCGCGCATCACCGACGCCTACATCGGCCCCTATACGGCTATAGGCGAGGACGTGACGATCGCCCGCGCCGAGATCGAGCACTCGATCGTGCTCTCAGGTTCCTCTCTGACCGACCTCGAGGGCCGCGTCGAGGCCAGCCTCATAGGCCGCAACGTGGCGATCACCAAGGGCCCGACGCTGCCCCGTGCGTACCGCTTCGTGGTCGGCGACAACGCCGAGATCTCGATCCTCTGATGCGGCTGCTCGTGACCGGCGCGGCCGGCTTCATCGGCTCGACCTACGTGCGCACGGTGCTGGAGCAGCGCCCCGACGACGAGATCGTGGTGCTCGACAAGCTCACCTACGCGGGCCGCCGCGAGAACCTCCAGGACATCGCCGACCGGATCGAGTTCGTCGAGGGTGCGATCGAGGACCGCGACGCGGTGCGTGGCGCCATCGCCGGCTGCGACGCGGTCGTGAACTTCGCCGCCGAGTCCCACGTGGACCGCTCGATCGCCGATCAGGACGTCTTCGCCGTGACCCACGTAATAGGCACCTCCGTCCTGCTCGACGCGGCCCGGGCGGAGGGCGTCGGGCGCTACCTGCAGGTATCGACCGACGAGGTCTACGGCTCGATCGACAGCGGCTCGTTCACCGAGGCCTCGCCGTTGCAGCCGTCCTCTCCCTACAGCGCCACCAAGGCCGCCGGCGACCTGCTCGTGGCCGCCCACGTGCATACCTACGGGCTCGAGGCGGTCATCTGCCGCGGGTCGAACAACTACGGCCCACGCCAGTACCCCGAGAAGCTGATCCCGCTGTGCGTGCTGAACGCCCTGGCCGGGGACCGCCTGCCCGTGTACGGGGACGGCCGCCAGGTGCGCAATTGGCTCTACGTCGAGGACTTCGCCCGCGCGATCGACCTCGTGCTCCGCGAGGGCGCGGCGGGGGAGGCCTACAACGTGGGCGGCCCGGATGAGGAGGAGAACCTCACGGTCGTGCGGCGCATCCTCGAGCTGACCGGATGCGACGAGTCGCTGATCGACTACGTGAACGACCGGCCGGGACACGACCGCCGCTACTCGCTCTCCTCGGACAAGGTTCGCGCCCTCGGCTGGGAGCCGCTGACGCACTTCGCCGCGGGGATCGAGCGCACCGTCGCGTGGTACCGCGACAACGAGTGGTGGTGGGCGCCGATCAGGAGCGGCGAGTACCGGGCCTACTACGAGCGCCAGTACGGGCGTGCGCTGGCGTAGATGGTTGATTCCGAATTGACGTGCCCGCGGGGGCGGCGGAGAGCAAGCTGGGCGGCGACCGCGCCCGAAGCGGGTAGCGGCGCTACCCGCGAGGGCGTGGGTGGCGATCCAGCTCGGCTATGCGCCGGCATCCGTGGGTGCGGGAATAAGGAATCAATCATCTAGATGGAGGTGGTCGAGACACGACTCGCCGGGCCCGTGCTCGTGAAGCCGGTGGTGCACGGCGACGAGCGCGGCTTCTTCGTCGAGACCTACCGCCGGAGCGTCTACTCCGAGCTGGGCATCCCGGACGAGTTCGTGCAGGACAACCAGTCGCGCTCGGGTTACGGCATCGTGCGCGGCATGCACTTCCAGCCGGGCCAGGCCAAGCTCGTGCGCTGCGCCCGCGGCGCGATTCTCGACGTGCTGGTGGACATCCGGCGCGGCTCGCCGACGTTCGGGGAGTGGGAGGCGGTCGAGCTCACCGACGAGAACGGCCACCAGCTCTACTGCCCGAACGGCTTCGCGCACGGCTTCTGCGTGACGAGCGAGGTGGCCGACGTGGTGTACAAGGTCTCCGCGTACTTCGATTCGGGCACGGAGAGCGGCATCGCGTACGACGACCCGGATTTGGCGATTGCCTGGCCGGACATCGACCTGATCCCCTCCACCCGCGATGCGGCCGCCCCCCGGCTGAGAGATGTCGAGGACGAGCTGCCCTTCGAGTGGGAGCCCGAGCGCATCTCCGCTTCGTAGACTGAAGCCATGTCCGGACACTCCAAGTGGTCCTCGATCAAGCACAAGAAGGGCGCGGTCGACGCCAAGCGCGGACAGCTCTTCACGAAGCTTGCCCGAGCCATACAGGTGGCGGCGCGCGAGGGGGGCGGCAGCCTGGAGGGCAACGCGGCGCTCGCGACCGCGGTCCAGAAGGCCAAGGACGCCCGCATGCCGAAGGACAACATCGAGCGCGCCATCGCCAAGGGCACGGGTGCCGACTCGGACGCCGAGGCCTTCGAGGCCGTGACCTACGAGGGCTACGGCCCGGGCGGAGTCGCCGTGCTCGTGGAGGCTCTCACCGACAACCGCAACCGCACCGGCTCAGAGGTGCGCCACATTTTCTCCCGCAACGGCGGCAGCCTCGGCGAACCGGGCTCGGTGGCCTGGAACTTCGAGAAGAAGGGCGTCATCCTGGTGGACGGCACGCGCTACTCGGAGGACGACCTGATGGCGGCGATCGATGCGGGGGCCGAGGACGTGGCCACCGATGTCGACGTGTTCGAGGTGGTCACGGCGCCGGGGGATCTGGTCGCCGTGCGCGAAGCGCTCGAGGCCGCGGAGGTCGAGCTCCAATCCGCCGAGCTGACCATGCGCCCCAGCAGCCGGGTGGCCGTGGGGGAGGACCAGGTGGCGGCGCTCATGCGCGTGCTCGACGCCCTCGACGAGGACGATGACGTAGCTGCGGTGCACGCCAACTTCGACGTGGACGCGGCGCTGCTCGAGCGCCTGGCGGCGGCTTAGGCTTAGGGCCTAGACCGGCTCGTCAGCCGCAGGCGGCCCGGGACGCCGGCGGAGGCCTAGGATGCTCAGCAGGAACGACGAGAAGAAGATCTGCACGCCCACGATCAGCAGCGTGGCGGCGAGCACCGCGAGGCGCTCCTCCGACAGCTCGCCGAAGCCGCGCTCGATCCAGCGGCCCACGATCCACGCCGCGGTGAGCAGGCCGGCCGCGATGAAGCCGCCGCCCAGCAGGAGCCCGTGCTCGAGGTTGAAGCGAGCTCGCATGCGGTCGAACCAGCGGTCCTTTTCACCCATGAAGTAGGTGCCGTAGGCGTGGGCGCAGAGTCCCAGGGCGAGCACCTGAGTGCCGACGACCATCAAGAGCGCGCCCGCGACCATCGTGTGGATGTCCCAGCTGCGGCCCAGCACGTTCACGTTCGAGAGCACCGTAAGGCCGATGAGCGCCCCGAGCACCGCCATCGCGGCGCCCGGGATCACGAAGAGATGGGTGGGGCTGTGGATGAGCAGGAAGCGGAGGTGCCTCCAGCCGTCGCGGAAGCTCGAGAGCTTCGACTCGCCTCCACGTGGGTGGTACTCGATCGGGAACTGGCGTATCTCGATCCGCTCCTTCGCAGCCCGGATGACCATCTCCGACGCGAACTCCATGCCGGTCGTGCGCAGGTCGAGGAGCGGCAGGATGTTCCGCCGGAAGCCGCGCATGCCGCAGTGGGCGTCCTTGACGCCCGTGCGGAAGAAGAGGTTGAGGATGCCCGAGAGCACCGGGTTGCCCACGTAGCGGTGCAGCCAGGGCATGGCTCCGGGCTGGATGTTGTCCATCCGGTCGCCCATCACGAGCTGGGCACCGTCGTCGAGCTGCTCCACGAAGCGCGGGATGTCGGCGAAGTCGTAGGTGAGGTCGGCGTCGGCCATCACGATGTAGTCGCCCCCGGCGGCGGCGAAGCCGGCGAGGTAGGCGTTTCCGTAGCCGCGCCGCGGCTCGTGGACGACGCGCGCGCCGGCGCCCGCGGCGAGCTCCGGGCTGCCGTCGTCGGACCCGTTGTCCACCACGATCACCTCGCCGGGGATCTCGTGCTCCTCGAGGGCCCGCAGGGCGCGCTCGACGCACGGCACGATCGTCGGCTCTTCGTTGAGGCACGGGATCACGACGGAGACGAAGCCCGCCCCCGCGGCCGGGCGCTCGGCGTGTGCCGGCCGGCGTGGGGACGCGCTGGGACGCGTGGCGGTGGGATGTATCGCGCTCAAGGGAGAGGCCGGGGGTGTGCCCACCCCGAACAGATCTGTAAACCGGCGAGACGATCCGAAGTTTCGCCGCTTGTGATCGAACGAGGATAGGGAACCGGTCGGCTGCTACGGCTCGGCGTGGAAGCGCGTCCAGTAGACGGGCTGCCCGCTGAGGCGGAGCTTGAGCCAGAGCGGGAGCCGCCGATGGTGGATGCCGAGCTGGAGCCCGAGGAACTTGGTGCCCTCGTAGACGATCGTGTAGGGCAGCCACCGGGCCTGGCCGGTGCGCAGGAGCCAGCCCACCTCGCCGCGGGCGTAGCGCAGCGCTTCGCGCCGCAGGACGGCCGCTGAGGGTCGTGCCCCCGCGAGGTAGGCGCGCTCGGCCGATGCGCCCGAGTCGAAGAAGCGCCGGAAGGCCTGAGCCAGGTTGTAGGGATGCGAGTGGTGCACCGCCGCCGCCGGGACATAGGCGAGGGAGTGGCCGGCCAGGAGCACGCGCCGCGACCACTCCTGGTCTTCGCTGAGGATGATGTCGTCGACGAAGGAGAAGCGGTCCATCACCGAGCGCCGCACTGCGGCGTTCACGTTCGAGAAGAGGGTGGTCTGCATGCTGAGGTCGTCCGGACCGCTCACGCTCTGCAGCCGGGGGGCCGGGCCGTAGAGGAAGTCGAGGAAGTAACGCTCCGGCGGCCGCGCGTCCACGTGCGGGATCTGGCGGCCGTAGGTACCCGCGAGCGTGCCCTCGGGGTCCTCCCGCAGTGGGGCCACGAGGCGCGCCAGCCAGTCGCAGCCGGTGGCGTAGGCGTCGTGGCTCGTGAACGCGAGCACATCGCCGCGTGCGAGCGAGACGCCGAGATTGCGGGTTGCCCCGTGATTGAACTCCTCGGCGGGAATCACCTGCACCCGCGCCCCGTAGGAGCGCGCCAGCTCGACGCTCCCGTCGGTGGAGCTCGAGTCCACCACCACGATCTCCACCTCGTCGTCGATCTCCTGGGCGGCGATCGCGTCGAGGCAGCGCCGGAAGTCCTCGCCGCCGTTGCGGACCGGCATCACGATGGAGATCACGGCCGGCGAGTGTAGGTAGGGTCGCTCGCCAGGATGGCCAAGGCACTGGTAACCGGGGGCGCCGGCTTCATGGGCGCCCACCTCACCCGAGCCCTGCTCGACGCGGGACACGACGTGGTCGCCCTGGACGACCTGAGCGGGGGCTTCACCGACAACGTGGACCCGCGGGCGCGCCTCGTGGAGGGCTCGATCGTGGATCACGAGCTGATCGACGCGCTGTTCTCGAAGGAGCGCTTCGATCTCGTGTACCACCTCGCCGCCTACGCGGCGGAGGGGCTCTCGCACTTCATCAAGCGCTTCAACTACACGAACAACGTGATCGGCAGCGTGAACCTGATCAACGCGTCGGTGAACAACGGCGTGGGCTGCTTCGTGTTCACGTCTTCGATCGCCGTCTACGGCACCGGGCAGGTGCCGATGCGCGAGGAGCTGCGCCCCGAGCCCGAGGACTCGTACGGCATCGCCAAGTTCGCAGTCGAGCAGGAACTCGCCGTCTCGCACGAGATGTTCGGGCTGCCCTACGTCGTCTTCCGCCCGCACAACGTCTACGGCGAGCTCCAGAACATCGGCGACCGCTACCGCAACGTGCTGGGCATCTTCATCAACCAGATCCTCCGGGACGAGCCGCTCTCGATCTTCGGCGACGGGGAGCAGACCCGCGCCTTCTCCTACGTCGGCGACGTGGTGCCGGCCCTCGCGGCGGCCCCGAGCACCCCGGAGGCGCTCGGAGAGGTGTTCAACATCGGGGCGGACGTGCCCTACTCGGTGAACCACCTGGCAGAGGTGGTGAGGCGGGCGATGGGCGCATCAGACCACCCGGTGCGCCACCTCGAGGCCCGCAACGAGGTGCAGCACGCCTACTCGGATCACTCCAAGGTGGAGCGGGTGTTCGGCCTCCGGGCGCAGACCGACCTTCGCGACGGCGTGATGCGCATGGTCGAGTGGGCGAGGGAGCACGGCCCGCGGGTCACCACGCCCTTCACGGGGATCGAGGTGGAGAGGAACCTCCCGCCGTCGTGGCGGCCGTGATCCGTGCCCACTCCTCCGGGCCCGGGCCGGAGAAGTCGCCGCGGCGACCCGCCAGGGCGAAGCGCACGATCCACGGCAGGCGCCGCAGCGGGCGCCGGTCGTAGAGGGTCGACTTCACGAGGTAGGTGGCGGTGAGCCCGGCGAACGCGAGTGGCGTCACGCGGCGGCGACGGTGCTTGATCCACATGAAGTTGCGGACGCCGCAGAGGTTCTTCCAGTAGCCCTCCCATGAGGCGGAGGTGTAGTGCTGCCCGAGCAGGCGGTTCCAGAAGCGGCTGCGCCGGGTGACGGCGTTGCCGCCGATGTGCAGCTTGTGCACCACCACGCTTTCGGGCACGAGCCGGATGTCTCCCACGTCGCGTGCCCGCAGTGAGAACTCCACGTCGTCGTAGTTGATGAACAGCTCGGCGCGTGGCGGTCCGATCCGTTGCGCCACTGAGGAGCGGATCATCATGCCCACGAACGACGCGCACTCGAACGAGGCGGAGGTGCCGGGTGCGTAGGCCCCGAGGGGAAGGGGGTACACGAAGCGCCCGAGGCGGCAGCGGTGGAGGGTCTCGACCGAGCCGTCGGGCTGCACGACCTTCGAGCACACCATCGCCACGGCGGGGTCGTCGGCCGGAGGCGCGGCGAGCAGGCGCTCCAGTGCGTCGGGGCGCGGCTCGGCGTCGTCGTCCATCAGCCACAGCCACTCGGTGCCCTCCGCAAGTCCCAGCCGGACCCCCTCCGCGTACCCCCCGGCGCTGCCGCGATTGTCGTCGGTGCGGTGAAAGGAGACGAGCGGGTCGGCCAGGACGCCCTCGTCGCGCAGGAGCTGCTCGGTGCCGTCGGTCGAGGCGTTGTCCACGATCAGGATCCGCTCGGGAGGGCGCGTCTGGGCACGCAGCGCCTGCACGCACTCGATCAGGAGCTCCTTGCGGTTACGGGTGAGCACGAAGGCGCAGACGCTGGTCACCGGCTGGCCTCGCGGACCGGCGCCGGGAGGCGGCGCACCGGGCCGTCGGTGGGCTCGTCGTAGCGCAGGCTCTCCCGCGCGATCGCGGCGGCGGGCCGCCGCTCACCCACCACCTCTGCCCAGCGCGCGGGCGGCACGTTGCGGAACACGCCGCGCCAGCCCTGGCCGGCGTAGAGCACCGTGAGCCGCAGCGTCCGCGCCTTGTGCGACTCGAACAGGAGCGCCCGTACCGCTGAGACGAACGCGAAGGAGGCGGCACGCCCGGCGGTGAGGTAGCCGTCGCGCCGGCCACAGAAGATCAGGTTGCGCAGGCCGTAGAGCCGCTTCCAGCGCTGGGCCAGGGGGTAGCCCGTGGCGAACTCGCTCCACAGCGCCCGCAGGCCCAGGCCCACGAGCTGGCGCGGGTCCTTGTGCACGATCACGCTCGACGGGATGAGCCACAGAGCGCCTACGCGCGCGAGCCGGGAGAAGTACTCGAGGTCGTCGAACCAGATGAAGAAGTCGCGCCGCGGCGGGGCCAGCTCACGCGCGATCGAGGTGCGCACCAGCGGACCGACCAGCGAGGTGAACTCGATCGAGGTCTCCGAGCGCGTGTAGTCGCTCGGCGCGAGGCCGACGATCGGGGAGCGGAACCAGCGTGGGCGCAGCCAGCCGCGGTTGAGGGGCAGCGGATCTCCCTCCGGTGTCCTCACCAGGGGAGTGAGCGCGCCCGTCGCCGGATCGGACGCCCGCGGGGAGGACAGGAGCTCGGCCAGGGAATCGTCGGCCGGCTCGCAGTCGTCGTCCATCAGCCAGATCCAGTCGACGTCGCGCTCGGCGCCGTGGCTCACCCCGTAGTGGAAGCCCTCGGCGCCGCCGCCGTTGCGGGCCAGGCGGAGGTAGTCGATCTCCATCCGCTCGCTCATGCCTCGCTCGACGAGCAGCTCCTCGGTGCCGTCGGTCGAGGCGTTGTCCACGACGAGCGCGCCGGCGAGCGGGTGCGACTGGCGGGCGAGCGCCTCCAGGCACTCGACGAGCAGCTCCTTGCGGTTGTAGGTGACAACCACCGCAAGCACGCGCGCGGCCGGGGGCGAGGAAGCGGAGGGCATTGGGCTACGGTAACCGCGCCCTTGAGCCAGACCGTCTGCGCAGTAGTCGTGACCTACAACCGCCGGGCGATCCTGCGCGAGTGCCTCGCGGCGCTCGCCGAGCAGACCAGGGCGCCCGAGCGCGTTCTCGTGGTGGACAACGCCGGCACCGACGGCACGGCTCAGATGGTGCGCGACGAGTACCCGGGTATCGACCTTCTCGTGCTGCCCGACAACCAGGGCACCGCCGGCGGCTTTCACGAGGGGATCCGCGACGGCCTCGCCGTCGGCGCCGACTGGTGCTGGACGATGGACGACGACACGCTGCCCTACCCGGACGCCCTGGCCGAGCTGCTGCGGGCGGCCGCCGACCACGACCCACTGCCCGCGCCGCTGCTGCTGGCGAGCGAGGTCGTGTGGACCGACGGGAGCCTGCACCCGATGAACCAGCCGTTCTTCCCGAAGGGGGAGGTGGCCCTGACCGTTCAGGGCTGCGAGCGGGGGCTCGTGCCGCTGCGGGCCACGAGCGTGGTGTCGCTGCTGGTGGCGCGCGAGGCCGTGGAGCGCTTCGGCCCGCCGCTCAAGAGCATGTTCATCTGGGGCGACGACATCGAGTGGACCGCCCGGATTCTCCGCCACGCACCCGGCTACCTGGTGCCGGAGAGCGTGGTGCACCACAAGACCGCCAGCGCCTACAGCGCGGCCTCGAGCACGGGCGCGCGCTTCTACTACCACGTGCGCAACCTGATCCACATGATCCGCGGGGACGCCTGGGCGGGCTCCGAGAAGCTTTCGCTCGTGGGACAACTCGTGACGAGCACGATCGCCTACCTACGCCACAACCGCTTCGCTCGGGACAACCTCCGAGTGGTGTGGCGGGGCATCATGGACGGCGTGCGCACGATGCCCCACTGAGGGCGCCTCGGGCTCAGTCGGTCGGCGAAAGGCGGCGGGCCCGGCCGGCCAGGTCCGTGGCCAGTCCGATGCCGAGCCAGAGACGCTCGTCGCGGGTCCACGCGTCGGGCCCCATCATGGCCAGGCGCTCGCGCAGTGGCCGGGACCCCGCGAGGCCGCCCGGCGCCCGGCGTACCGCCACGCTGCCGGGCACGAGGTAGCCCACGCCCGCCTTCAGCAGCCGCGCCGTCCACTCCACGTCGCCCTCCTCGCCGAAACGTCGTTCCCGGGGCGGTCCGGCCGCCGTGACCGCCGCCCGGCGCACGAGCAGGGATCCGTAGCGGGCGGAGCGCAGGGCCACGAGCCGGTGCCGCGCGGCGCGGATCATCAGCCCCTGGTCAGCGGCACGGGGAGCGGGCGCCGATGTGGGGTGGAGATCCCCGTTCGCGTCGACCACCTTGCCGGCGAGGAGCACGGGGGGCGGCAGCCCCTCGAGCGGGTTGAGCAGGCGCTCGAGGGCATCCGAGGCGGGAACGGTCCCGGGCTCGAGGAGCCAGAGCCACTCAGCGGGCGCGCTCTGCTCGATCCCCTGTGCCATCGCGGCTGCGCGACCCCCCGCGGAGGACACCTCGCGCACCGCGTTCTCGATTGTGCCCGCGGACGGATGACCGGCTGGCCGTACCACCAGGCTGTCCCGCACCGCCAGCGTCTGCGCTGCCAGGCCGCCGAGGGTCTCGCCGACCTCGGCCGGCGAGCCGCCGGCGATGACGACGCAGGAGACGGCGGCGGTCGCGTCGCGGCTCGGCAAGTCGCCAACCTTAGGTCCCCCGCCGGGCCTACCGGTGCCGGGAAGGGCCGCTACCCTGCCTGAAGCGTTCCAGCACCCGATCCGCCGCAGGCGCGCTTGCCCGCAACTGTGAGCATCGTCGGGCGTTAGGGCAGCGGCGCCCAGACCTGCACCCGACCCCCACGGGCGAGAACCCGCGGTGGCCGAACCGGAGACCTATGCACACTCGAGCAACTGAGAGCTTCGACACGCTCGTGGTGGGAGCAGGCTACGCCGGCTCGATCATGGCCGAGCGCCTGGCCACGCAGTGCGGCCAGCGCGTGTTGGTGATCGACCGGCGCGATCACATCGCCGGCAACGCCTACGACTACTACGACGAGCACGGGATCCTCTGCCACCGCTACGGGCCCCACATTTTCCACACCCAGGCCGAGAAGGTGTGGCAGTACCTGTCCCAGTTCACAGAGTGGCGGCCCTACGAGCACCGCGTGCTCGCCGACGTGGACGGCCAGCTGCTCCCGATCCCGATCAACCGCGACACCGTCAACCGCCTCTACGGGCTCGAGCTCGAGACCGAGGAGGACATGGAGGCGTTCCTGGCCGAGCGAGCGGAGCCCCGGGAGCGCATCGAGAACTCCGAGGACACCGTGGTGGCCAAGGTGGGTTGGGACCTGTACGAGAAGTTCTTCCGCGGCTACACCCGCAAGCAGTGGGAACGCGACCCGTCTGAGCTCAACGCGTCGGTGTGCGCCCGCATTCCGATCCGCTTCAACCAGGACGACCGCTACTTCACCGACGAGTACCAGGCGCTCCCGGCCGAGGGCTACACCGCGATGTTCGAGCGCATCCTCGACCATCCGAACGTCGAGGTCCGGGTCAACACCAGCCTCGACTCGGTCCGCGACCAGATCCAGCACGACCACCTGGTGTACACGGGCCCGATTGACGAGTACTTCGGCCACCAGTTCGGCCCGCTGCCGTACCGAAGTCTGCACTTCGAGTTCCAGAACCATCCAACTCCGGGTGGCGGGATGGTGCAGCCCACGGGCGCGATCAACTTCCCGAGCGCCGACATCCCGTACACGCGCATAACCGAGATGCGCTACATCACGGGCCAGGAGGCCGAGTCCTCGACGCTCGCGGTCGAGTACCCCCGCACCGAGGGCGACCCCTACTACCCGGTGCCGCAGCCCGAGAACCGCGAGCTGTACAAACGCTACGAGGCGCTTGGCGCGGAGGAGCCCTCGGTCACGTTCGTCGGCCGGCTCGCTCGCTACCAGTACCTGAACATGGATCAGGTGGTGGGTCAGGCCCTTTCGACGTTCGAGAAGCTGGTCGAGAGCGGCAAGGTCACGCCGGCCGTCGCCTCCTGAGCGCGGGGCGGGATGGCTGATGGCCGCGCCCAGCGTCTCGCTCCTGATCCCCAACCGCAACAACGAGCCCGCGCTCGAGCTGGTGCTCGGGCGGCTCGCGGCCAACACCACCTACCCGGACGTAGAGGTGGTGGTGGTGGACGACGGCTCCACCGACGACAGCGTCGCGATCCTGCGCCGCTGGCGCGACTCCGGCCGGCTACCCAACCTGAAGCTGATCGAGCGCGAGCACCGTGGGGTGATCGAGACCCTCAACGAGGGGCTCCGCGCTGCCGAGGGCGACATCGTGGTGCAGCTCGACGCCGACGCGTCGGTGGAGACGCCCGACTGGATTCAGAAGATGCTCGCCCTGTTCACCTTCGACGAGCGCGTGGGCGTGGTCACCGGGAGGGTGGTGATCGACGACGGCCACGTGCACACCTACGGCGTGAACATCGTCGGCCCCGAGGGCTGCTACGACCGCGGCACACGGCTACTCGAGCCCGTGGGTCAGCGCACTCTGCACTCGCGTGTCGAGCGCCCGCTCGACACCGAGAGCCCGCTGGGACGCCAGATCGCCGAGGTGGACGTGGGGATGGGGTGCTGCATGATGTACCGGCGGGAGCTCGCGCTCGAGATCGGCGGCTACGACGACGGCTTCGCCCCCGTCTGGTTCGACGACCTCGACCTCTCGCTCTCGATGCGCAAGCACGGCAGGAAGGCCTTCTTCCTGCCCGACGTGCTGGTGAGCCACCGCCTGAGCCTGCGCAACGTCCGCGAGGTGACCACCAGGCGCACCCAGGCCGTGGCCGCGGCAAAGAAGCGGGTCGGAGCGGTGATGCCCGACCGAATGCGCGTCGCGGTGGGCCGGGCCATCGGCATGGAGGGTCCGTCGCCCGCGCATCTGGAGCGCCTGCGCCACCACTACGCCTACTGGCGCGAGAAGTGGGGCTTCGACTTCCTCAACCCGGACATGGAGGCGGTGCGGCGGCTGCACGGCGACACCGAGGTGTGCTGGTCCGTAAACCCCGAGATGCGAACGGCGGGGGAGGAGATTATCGCTGCCTTCGAGGCCTCGGGCGCGGCCCCTTACCGAGGATCGGGATGAGAGTCAGCGCGGCGCTGGTGGCGCTTATCGCCACGGCGCTGGTGCTCTTCGGCGGCGCCAGCTCGTCGGCGGCCTCGGCCGCCTCCCCTCAGTACGCGAACCCGGTATTCGCGGGCGCACACCCCGACCCGTCGGTGCTCAGGGTGGGTGACGTCTTCTGGGCCACGAGCACCAGCAATCAGTTCGCGCCGCTCTTCCCGCTCATGAAGTCGACCGACCTGGTCAACTGGCGCCTGGTCGGATCGATCTTCCCAAGGCCGCCCGCCTGGTCCGATGGCCGCTACTGGGCGCCCGAGCTCGCCCGGATGGGCGGCCGGTTCGTGGTCTTCTACTCCGCCCGAAAGCGGGGTGGCGCACTCTGCGTGGCCTCTGCCGTTGCGTCACGCCCACAGGGTCCCTGGACCGACCGGGGGCCCCTGGTGTGCCAGCCGGTGGGTTCGCTCGACGCCTTCCCGATCAAGGACGAGAACGGTCGCTGGCAGCTGTTGTGGAAGGAGGAGCGGAACGCCGTGGGGGAGTCGACCCCCATATGGGCCGCTCCCCTGAGCGGCGACGGAGGGCGAATCATCGGTCCGCAACGGGAGCTCATCCGGAACGAGGCCTCCTGGGAGGGGCAACTCGTCGAGGGCCCGGCCGTCGTCCGCCGCGCCGGTTGGTTTTACCTCTTCTACTCCGCCGGGGATTGCTGCACCTCGGAGTGCGACTACAGGGTGGGCGTGGCCCGTTCCCGAACGTTGACCGGCAGATGGAGGAAGAATCCCGCCAATCCCGTCCTTGTGGGCAGCGAGCGCTTTCAATGCCCCGGCCACGGCACGGTGCTCGAGCACGGTGGGAGGTACTACTTCCTCTACCACGCGGTCCGCGACCCGGTGGTGGGAAGGGAGATGTTGCTCGACAGGGTGCGCTTCACCCGGGGCTGGCCGGCAATCGGGACCGGCCGGCCGAGCGAGGCCGCGCCCTCGCCGCTCGGCGCGCGTCAGAGGCCGCTCGCGCGCAGTCTGCGAGACGAGTTCGCCTCGCTCTCGCCACGCTGGGGGTGGCCTCTGGACGCCGACCCGCAGACGGTCATCGATCCCCTGGGAGGTGGAGGGGTGGTGCTTCGGGCGAACGGCGGCGCGGCTCTCCTCGACTCAGGTGTGCTGGCCACCCGAACCTTGACTGCCAACTGGACCGCCACCGCGGCCACCGATCCCGGCACCCTCGGGCCGGGGGCACACTCCGGAGTCGCCGCCACGCGCCTTCTCCGGGACCAGCGAGAGGGCGTCGGCGTGGCCGTCGGCGACGGGCGGGTGGTGATGTGGGTCCACCGCGAGACGGGGCCGGAGCTCGTGGTCGGCGCACGGCAGCTGAACACGCGCGGGCCCGTCGAGCTCGAGCTGAGCAGGCGGGGCACTTCGTTCACCGCACGCTTCCGGCCCGTGGGGGGCGCTTGGACGCGCCTCGGCGAGGCTATAGACGGCAGTTTCCTGGCCTCGATGCGCATCGGGCTCACCGTCGGCGGCGTCGCTGGCGCCACCGCTCGCTTCGAGAGGTTCACGCTCGTACCGTCCGGCTAGGGCGCTTCGACCGTTCCGGAGCTGACGCTCGGACTCAGCGCCGGAAACGGGGTAGCCCCGGCGGCATGGCCCCGGAGGCGACGAGGCAGACGAGATACGTGGTTCCACAGAGCGCCGCTCCCAGACCCGCGGCGATCAGGGCCGGGAGGGCGTCGGTGACCGGCAACAGCTTGAACGCGGCTGCGACCACGGCCATGGCACCGCCGGCGAACAGGGTCGCCCTTGCCCGCTCGACACGGGGCAGCGGGCCCACGTCGCGGTAGAGGCGCAGGGCCAGGGCGAGTGCCGCGAGCTCGCTGATGACCACAGCCAGCGCGGCGCCCTGGGCTCCCCACAGGGGAATGAACACGAGGTTCACCGGCACGTTGATGGCCACCACCGCCAGCAGCAACCAGAACAGCTTCTTCTGGCGTCCGAGGGCCACGAGGGCATGGAAGAACAGTGTCCCCAAGTACACGATCGCGACGTTCACCATCAGGATGCGCAGCACCGGCGCGGCGTCGCTGAACTCCGATCCGCCCAGCACCTCGATCACCTCGGGCGCGAAGGCGATGAAGAACACGAGCACGGGGACGGTCACCACCTGCAGCACGTAGGCCGCTCCTTGCATGACCTCCGCGAGGCGCGTACTGCGCGCGCCGGCCCTGGCGATGGTCGGAAACAGGGTGAGCACGAACAGGAACGGAAGCGCGACCAACACCTCCACCACGCGATACGCCGCGCCGTAGATGGCCACCTCGGAGTCCGAGCGGTAGAACGACAGCAGGAAGGTGTCGAGGCGGAAGTACAGGTGCCCGAGCACGGCGATGCCACCCTGCGGAAGCGCCCAGGCCACGAGTTGTCGCCACAGGTCCCGGTCGAAGGAAGGCCTGAGGTTGCGCGCCCCCTTGGCCAGCGGAAGCGGCACGAGCCCGGTGAGGAAACCGGAGACCGCGTACACCGACACGACCCCCTCGAAGCCGAGGTCGAGGCTGGTGACGGAGATCAGGCCACCCACCAGTACCGCGTTGCTCACAAGCGCCGCTGCGAGGATGGGAAAGATCTGCTCCCGGGCGATCAGGAGGGCGACGATCGTGCCCGCCGGCGACGCCAGCAGAAGGGGGATCAGCATGATGACGATCGCCTTGCGCACCAGCGCGTCGTCCCCGCCCGAGTAGGCCAGAAGAAGCACCCCCACCGCGAGAAGCGCGGTGAACGCAGTGAGCACCAACCCGATCGTGAACACGTTGCTCACCAGGCGTGCCTCCTGGTCGGGCGCCTTGGCGAGCTCGCGGGTGGCGATGGTGTACAGGCCGAGGTCGGCCAGTGGACCGACCAGCGCCAGGAACACCAGCGCGATCGTCAGGCTTCCGAACTCGTCCGGGCCCAGATACCGGGTCGTCAGGGCCACCCCAACGAGATTGGCCCCCGCCGCGACCACCCTGGCAACCGTGAACATCGAGGTGTTCACGGCCACCCGCTGCGCGAAGGACCTCTCTGGGCCGGAACGCGCCAAGGTGCGGGATAGGCTATTCAGCCGTGAGCGAGGCCGATCCCGTGTGCGCCATGGTGGTGACCTACAACCGCCAGCCCCTCCTTCGCGAGTGCCTCGACGCCGTGCTCGCCCAGACCCGCCCGGCCGAGCGGATAATGGTGGTGAACAACTCCACCGACGACACCGCGGAGATGCTCCGGGTGGACTACCCGCAGGTCGAGGTGTTGGAGACGGGCGACAACTGGGCGTGCGCGGGAGGGTTCCACGAGGGCCTCACCCGCCAGTCGGCCACGGGCGAGTTCGGGTGGTACTGGCTCATGGACGACGACACCGTGCCCACGCCCACCGCGCTCGAGAAGATGCTCGGCGGGCTGTCACGCGTGGGCGACCTGCCGCCTCCCGCGATCCTGGCCAGCAAGGTGCTGTGGACCAACGGCGACATCCACCGCATGGGCTGGCCCTGGACCCGGTGGGACCAGGACGAGCTCCTGGATGCCTTCGAGCGGCAGCTTCTGCCTCTATCGGCCTGCACCTACGTCTCCATGCTCGTGAGCGACGAGGCGGTGAAGCGCTACGGAGTGCCCATCAAGCACTGGTTCATCTGGGGCGACGACATCGAGTGGACCACGAGGCTGCTCAAGCACGAGGCCGGGTACCTCGTGCCCGAGAGCATCGCGGTGCACAAGACCAAGGCCAACTACGACCCCACCCAGTCGGACGACGTGCGTTTCTACTACGACGTGCGCAACAAGCTCTTCATGCTCCGCGGGGACAGCTGGCCGCCGAAGGACCGATTCTGGTTCGCGGTGATGATCGTCCGCACGACCATGTCCTACCTCGTGTTCAACCGCTTCCGTCCGCGGAACGTGTGGGCCGTCCTGCGCGGGGCTCGGGACGGCGTGGCGCAGTCCCCCACCTGATTTAGGGCGACCGGCGCAGGCCGTCCACTAAACCACGGGCGATCGTGGCGGCGCTCCGCAATCCCGAGGCCCGCGCCCTGGGCGCCAGGTCAATTGCGAGCTGCACCTTCTCGCGCCCCATCCAGGCGTTTCCGCGCATCATGAACACGGCGTTACGCACGTCACGGTAGAGATCCTCGGTCGCGCCGGAGGTGGCGGGGGCGATCTCGGCCTCGCGGCGCACCACACTTCGCGGCACCACGAAGCCGACACCCTCGCGCAGCAGCCTGGCGGTGTACTCGCGGTCGTAGCCCCGGTCGAAGTAGGCCCTCTCGGGGAGGCCGTGATCGCGGACGGCGGCGCGGCTTACCAGCACCGAGGCGAAGCCGGCCGTCCGCACCGGCACCAGTCCACCGCTCACCGAGCGCACGGCGTGGGGAACGCGCTTGGTGTCCGGGAACGGTGCGTTCTCGGGGTCGAGCTGACCGTTCGGCGTCACGACCTTGCTGGCCAGGAGATAGGGGGCCGGAAGGTCGGGAACTGCGGTGGAGGCATCGAGGAGCGCCTCCAGCGCCGATGGCTCGGGAACGATGTCGTCGCGGAGCAGCCAGAGCCAGTCGAAGCCTTCGTCGTAGGCCTGCTTCATTCCAGCGTGGAAGGCTCCGGCGGGGCCTGAGTCGGAGGCGAGCGCGAGTACCTGAGAGTCGGCTGGCCCGGCCTCGGCGGGGAGCTGGGCCGCGTCCCCCCTCGGATGGTCGACCAGGACAACCTTGGCGAGAGGTCGCGTCTGCCCGCTGACCGCCGCGAGGATGCGCTCAGGCGCGCCGCCGCGCCTGTCCCTAACGATGATCGCGCACGTCCTCTGGTCCACCGGTGCTGCCCCTCCACGGATCGACTCGCGTCGACGCTAGCTGATGCCGCCTCAAGCGACGGCGCCTCGCCGTTTGTCAAGATGGCATCAGAGTGCTGATGTCGATTTGCATCCCCACGCATCACGGCCGGGCCGAGTCCCTTCGGATGGCCCTCGACAGCATCGCCTCGCAGCTCTCAGGCGACCTGCGCGACGCGGTTCAGATATGCGTGAGCGACAACGCATCGCGGGATAGCACAGCCGCAGTCGTGGAGGGCTTCCGCGCGGTGCTCGGCGATCGGATCGCCTACCGGCGAGCGCCGGTGGATCGCGGCTTCACGGAGAATCTCCTGGCTGCCGTCGAGATGGCAAGCGGCCAATACTGCTGGTTGTTCGGCTCCGACGACGCGATCGAAGAGGGTGGCGTGCGCGCCGTCACTGAGCTGCTCCGGCGCCATCCCGAGGCAACCGGGGCCACGCTGAACCGCTTGATCGCTGACCACAAGGACCTACGCAGCACTTCATTCGACCCGGACTACGCGCTGCCGGCCGAGCCCGCCGCCGAGCACGTTTACCGATCCGCCGAGGACGCGTTTCAAAACTGCGCTTTCCTACAGGACTACGTGTCGGCGCAGGTCGTGCACCGTGAGCGCTTTCTGGCGGCTGCGGCGAATCTGGGCCAGGAGGGCCTGCGGCGTGCCCAGAACTTCCCGCACGTTGCCGTTATCGGGCGGATGATCCAGCGCGATCCCGTGTGGCTGTGGCACCCGACCCCGGCCGTGCGCAAGACGGTGGGAACGACGTCGTTCGACGAGGACTCCCGCCACCGATTCGACAAGTACCAGATCATGGTGGTGCGCCAGCGCGCCCGAATCTGGGGCGAGCTCTTCGGGCGTGGGAGCCGACTCTGGAAGTCGGTGATGCGCCGGGCCTATTTCTATGGGGTCGACGCGCGCAGCATCCGGTATTACAAGGCTAAGCCCAACCACAGCCTCGGCGGCGACCTGCGCCTGCTCGTGGCCATGACGCGCGAGTTCTACTGGCTTCGGGCGTTCTGGGCCGGGACCATGCCCGTCCTCCTCGTGCCCCACCCACTAGTCGAGCCAGCGCGGGCGCTGCAGTCCGAGCTTCGGAGGGCAGCCGGCCCAGGCGAGTAGGCCGGGTACCTCGTGCCCGAGAGCCTGCCCGAGTGAATCGACCATCTAGGCTTCCGGGACTTTGCTGCTCTCTGTCTGCATCCCCACTCACACGGGCCGGGCCGCGTTCGTTGCCCAAGCATTGGACAGTGTCCTGTCGCAACTAGAGGGCGAGCTTGCGGATCGGGTCGAAGTGTGCATCAGTGACAACGCCTCGACCGACGCGACCGCGGAGGTGGTGGAGGACTACGGCCGACGCTTTCCGGGGGTGATCGCCTACCACCGGAACGAGCGCGACATCGGCCTCGTGCCGAACCTGGTGGCAGTGGTGGAACGAGCCCGTGGCACCTTCTGCTGGCTCCTCGGCTCCGATGACACGCTCGAGCCCGGCTCCCTGAACGCAGTCGTGGAGGTTCTCGCGCGTCACCCTGAGCTCGCGGGCATGACGGTAAACCGCGTTCGCGTGGACGACCGCCTGCCGGGGGCGCGGCTCACGGATCCCCCGGAAGAGCTTCCCGAAGACCCAGAGCGCCAGCACCTGTACACCAGCGCGGACCAGATCTTCCGAAACTGCGCGTTGAGCCAGGACTTCATGTCCACCCAGGTGGTGAACCGGCAGATGTGGCGCGAGATCGTCGACGGGGTGAATTCCTCCATGGTGACTCGGACGATTCTCGGGCACGCGCTCATCATCGGACTGATGGTGAGACGATGGCCACGGTGGATGTGGCATCCGATGCCGTTCGTGGTCAACCGGACGGGAACCTCGACGCTGACTGAGGCGCTAGAAGATGACTACGCCGCGTACGCCCGGAACATCATGGAAGAGCGATCGATCGTATGGGGCGAGCTCTTCGGCGATCAGCGGTCCGTCTACCGGGCGGTGATGAAGAAGACCTGGCGGCGAACCGCGAACCCCTTCATCCTCAAGGAGTACAAGATTCAGCGTAGTCGCAGGTTGACCGACGACCTTGGCCTGCTTGCCGACCTGGTCGGGCATTTCTGGTTCTTACCGGAGTTCTGGCTGAAGAGCTTTCCGCTCCTACTGGTCCCGTCGTCCGTAGCTCTGGCGACTAGAGGCGCGCTGATGGATCTGCAGGCGGCGGCGCGTCGCCGGTCCCGTGTTGAGACTCGTTAGACCCCCGCTGGCAACGACCGAATTGGCGCAGGCGCGTTCGCCTTTCGCAGTGTAGTTTTACGGGGCGCGTGCTTCCTGTCCCAAGATCATCAAGTCCGCGGGCTGGGGAGCTGCTCGTCGCGTCGCCAGGCCGACACTCGCGAGCATGATCGAGAGCGCCGCGACCGAGATTCCCGATTGTCGTCTGCTCAAGCTCCGCCGCGCGGAAGACGAGCGCGGAACGTTCGGAAAAATCTTCCAGCGGAGTGCGTTCACCGGACTGGGCCTCGAGGCGGAGTACGTCGAACTGTTCTACAGCCGATCGAATCGGGGGGTCGTTCGCGGGCTCCACTTCCAGGAACCACCGCGAGCGCTGCACAAGATCGTCACCTGCGTTCACGGCGAGGCGTGGGACGTGGTGGTTGACCTGCGGCTCGGCTCGCCGGCCTACGGCCGACATGTGGCGGTCGGGCTTTCCGAGGCCAGCGGATTGGCGGTCGCGGTGCCCGTCGGCTGTGCGCACGGGTTCCTAGCCGTCACCGACGACACGACTCTCGTCTACTTGGCGACGGACGAGCACTCCCCGGAACACGACTCGGGTGTGCACTGGGATTCTGCGGACATTCTCTGGCCGCTCGACGCGGAACCCGTCGTTTCGCCACGGGATGCCGCGCTACCTTCGCTGGCTGCTTTTTCCTCCCCGTTCCGTTACGGACGGTGACGCCGAGCACTGCCCTCGTCACCGGGGCCTCCGGCTTCGTTGGAAGACACCTCTGCGCAGCGCTGGTTCGCGACGGCTGGCAGGTCCGAGCTCTCGTGCGAGCAACAACCGACGCGACCCAATTGCCCGCTGGCGTTGGTGCTGAGCCGCTCCCCGCTACGGCCCGTGAGCTCGGGCGCGAGATTGTCCGCTTGCGGCCTCAAGTGGTGTTTCACCTTGCGACCTTGTTTCGCGGAGTGCACGCGGTCGACGACGTTGAACCGCTGATTGCCTCGAACGTGCTCCTCGGCTCACAGCTCGCCGAAGCGTTGACGGCAGCGCCGCCGGCCGCGTTCATCAACACCGGCACGGCGTGGCAGCAAGACGAGGTCGGCCGTTACCGGCCCGCCGCTCTGTACGCCGCGACCAAGCAGGCCATGGAGGACATTTTGCGCTACTACGCTCAGAGCGGCGCATACCCAGCGGCAACCGTCAGGTTGTTCGATACCTACGGACCCGGCGACCAACGAGGCAAGCTGCTCAGCGCCCTGGCGCGCCAGCCCGAAAGTGGTGAGCCGCTGCAGATGTCGCCGGGAGAGCAGCTGATCGACCTCTTACACGTCGATGATGTTGTGCGAGCGCTTCGTCGTGCCGCTGAGGTGACGGCCGAAGGGGCGACGTCATGGTCCGTCTGGTCCGCTGGATCTGGGCGGCGTCTCACGGTCCGCGACTTGGTCGCGGCCTTCGAACGCGCGACGGGTCGCGCGGTTCCGGTCGTCTGGGGAGCCCGCCCCTATAGGCCAGTCGAGATGTTCGCGCGGTTCGACGCGGGTCCCAGGGTCCCCGGCTGGCAACCTTCGATAGAGCTAGAAGATGGTCTGGCACGTACCTACGGCGGCACGGAGGCAGGTCCGCGTCGAGATTGAACGGTTCTCCGCCGATTGAGTGTGCCCTATAGTCGCTTGCCTGCGGCAGGCGCCGCCCGCGGGCCGCGCCCCTCAGCTCGCGTCCGCAATCCCTACATGCGTGAGCAGATCCTAAAGTTGGTCCGCGAGCACCACGCGCAGACCTGGCCCGGCGAGCACTTCAAGCCCGGGGAGTCGCAGATCCCGGTGTCGGGGAAGGTGTTCGACGAGGACGAGCTGGTCCACCTGGTGGACGCCTCGCTGGACTTCTGGCTCACCACCGGGCGCTACGCCCACGAGCTGGAGCGCGGGCTGGCGCGGTTCATCGGGCTACGGCACGCCGTGCTCGTGAACTCCGGCTCGTCGGCCAACCTGGTGGCGCTGTCGTCGCTCACGTCCCCGAAGCTCGGCGACCGCCGGCTGTGTCCCGGTGATGAGGTGCTCACGGTGGCAGCCGGATTCCCGACCACCGTGAACCCCATCGTCCAGAACCGCCTCACTCCGGTGTTCGTCGATGTGGAGCTCGCCACCGGCAACGTGGACGTTGCCGCACTCCAGGCCGCCGTGGGACCGCGAACGCGCGCGATCATGATTGCCCACACGCTCGGCAACCCCTTTGACCTCGACGCCGTCGTCGCTCTTGCCCGCAAGCACGACCTGTGGCTCGTGGAGGACAACTGCGACGCTCTCGGCAGCACCTACGATGGGCGGCTGACCGGCACCTTCGGCGACCTCGCCACGATCTCGTTCTACCCGGCGCACCACATCACCACGGGTGAGGGTGGCGTGGTGCTCACAAACAAGGGCCGGCACAAGATCCTGCTCGAGTCGTTTCGCGACTGGGGGCGCGACTGCTGGTGCGAGCCGGGCAAATCCGATACCTGCGGAAAGCGGTTCGACTGGCAGCTCGGGTCCCTGCCGCACGGCTACGACCACAAGTACATCTATTCGCACGTGGGCTACAACATGAAGATGACCGACATGCAGGCTGCGGTGGGCGTCGCGCAGCTCGGAAAGCTCGACGGCTTCATCGAGGCCCGCAGGCGCAACTGGCGCCGGCTCCGCGAGGGCCTCGAGCCCTTCGAGGACGTGCTGATGCTGCCGGAGCCCACTCCGAGGAGCGACCCCAGCTGGTTCGGCTTCACCATTCACGTGCGCCCCGACGCACCCTTCGGCCGCCGCGAGCTCGTGACGCACCTCGAGAGGCGCAAGATCGCCACGCGCCTCGTCTTCGCGGGCAACCTCACAAAACAGCCCGCCTACGCCGACGTGGAACACCGCGTGGTGGGCCCGCTGACGAACACCGACACCGTGATGAACCAGGCGTTCTGGATAGGCGTCTACCCCGGGATCACCGACGCGATGATCGACTACATGGTCGAGACCGTCGGCTCGTTCGTGCGCCAGCCGGCGAGAGCCTAGTCTCGTCAGCCGCCGGCGGAGGCGCCGGCAGTGGCCGCCGCATGGTGCTCGCGGATCTGGCCGAGGGTTACCCCCTGCATGTCGTCCCCTTCGCTGAACGCGCGGAACCACTCGATCGTGCGCTGCAGCCCGATCTCGAGATCCCAGCGAGGCACCCAGCCGAGCCGAAGGCGGGCTCGCGAGGAGTCGAGCTTGAGGTAGTGAGCCTCGTGCGGCTGAGGCTGGCCGTCTGCCTCCCACCGCAGCCCGCCGCCCCACAACTCGATGAGCCGGTCGGCGACCCAGCTCACGGGCTGGGCGTCGCGCTCCTCGGGGCCGAAGTTCCACCCATCGGCGCTCGCCGGCGTGTCCCACAGGCTCTGCGCGAGCAGCAGGTAGCCGCTCAGCGGGTTGAGCACGTGCTGCCAGGGGCGGATGGCGGCGGGGTTGCGGATCGGCACCGTGCCCCCGGCCATGGCCGCGCGCATCATGTCGGGCACGAGGCGATCCTCCGCCCAGTCGCCGCCGCCGATCACGTTGCCCGCGCGCGCTGAGGCAAGGAGAGGCCCGTCAGCGTCCGTGAAGTATGACTTCCTGTAGGCGTCGGTCACGAGCTCCGAGCACGCCTTCGAGCTCGAGTAGGGGTCGAAGCCCCCCTTCGGCTCGTACTCGCGGTAGGCCCACTCCCACTCGCGGTTCTCGTAGCACTTGTCGGTGGTCACGTTCACGACCGCCCGCACACCCTCGCTCTGCCGTACGGCCTCGAGGAGGTGCACCGTGCCCATCACGTTGGTCTCGTAGGCCGCGAGCGGCTGCCGGAACGCCTGGCGGACGAGCGGTAGCGCCGCGAGGTGGAAGACGATCTCCGGCCGGTGCTCGCGCATCGTGGCGCTGAGGGCGTCGAAGTCGCGGATGTCCCCTACGACCGACGCCATCCCGTCGCTCACGCGGCCAAGCTCGAAGAGGGCCGGCTCGGTAGGCAGCCCGCGGGAGAAGCCGACGACCTCTGAGCCCAGCGTCTGCAGCCACAGGGCTAGCCAGCTTCCCTTGAAGCCGGTGTGCCCCGTTACGAGGACTTTCTTCCCAGCCCAGAAACCGGGATCGACTGTGTGGATCTCCATGGCGGCCGCCGAGTCTGCCACAGGGCCGCCGGGACGCTGCCGACTCACTCCCATTGCTTCCAGGGCGCCTGTCCGGACGCCCACAGTTCCTCAAGGTGGTCACGATCGCGGACCGTGTCCATGGCGTACCAGAAGCCGTGGTGGCGGTAGGAGGCGAGCTGCCCGTCGCGCGCAAGGCATTCGAGCGGCTTCTGCTCCCAGAGCGTGTCGTCGCCCTCCAGGTAGTCATCCACGCCCGGCGACAGGACGAAGAAGCCACCGTTGATGAACCCTCCGTCCCCCTCCGGCTTCTCCCTGAAGCCCTTGATGCGGTCCTCGCCAACGTCGAGAGCACCAAAGCGCCCGGGCGGCTGGATCGCCGTGACGGTGGCGATCGTGCCCTGGCGGCGGTGGAAATCGACCAGTGCGCCGAGGTCGATGTCGGAGACGCCGTCGCCGTAGGTCAGGCAGAAGTCCTCGCCGTCCACGAAGGGCAGCACCCGTTTGAGCCGCCCACCGGTCATGGTGAGATCGCCGGTGTCCACGAGCGTCACCTTCCACGGCTCGGCGGTGCTCTGATGGACCTCCATGCTGTTGTTCATCACGTCGAAGGTCACGTCGCACGTGTGGAGGAAGTAGTTCGCGAAGTACTCCTTGATCAGGTAGCCCTTGTAACCAAGGCACACCACGAACTCGTTGATGCCGTGAGCGGAGTACATCTTCATGATGTGCCAGAGGATCGGCTTCCCGCCGATCTCGATCATCGGCTTGGGCTTGACGAGCGTCTCCTCGCTGATGCGGGTGCCCATGCCGCCGGCAAGCAGCACCGCCTTCACCGTCTGCCCGCCGCCGGCGGGTGAGCCCAGGGCTTCACAGCGGTCCATTCTGGCACGCGCGCCTCTACGCTGGCAAGCCGTGTTTCGTAGCCGTCCACACCCGCTCGCCGTGGCCGCCGCTCTCGTCGTCGCGGCGTGGTCCGTGGCGGGCTGCTCGCGGTCGACCTCCGAGGAGGCCCCGCCGGACCGACCGACCGACCGGGGCTTCGTTGCGGCCCTGATCTCGTCTCACGACGCGACCGTACGGCTGGCGCTCGACGCGCAGGCACGAGCCGAGCGCCCGGAGCTCAGAAGCTTTGCCAGGCGCATGGAGGTGACCCGGCAGCGCGAGATCGGCCAACTCGAGGCGCTCGGGTTCTCGCGCGAGGAGCTCGGACTCGGACCGGCCCCCACGACTGGCGGCGGCCTGCCGCCCACGGTCTCGCCCTACGATCGGGCTTTCATCGACGCGGTGGTTCCCAGGCAGCAGGACGCCGTGCGGGCGGCGAACAGGGCGATTGGCGACGCGGAGCAAGCCCGCGTCAAGCGCCTGGCGGAGCGCATCCTCGACGGACAGGCGTGCGAGATCTACGAGCTCAACCGACTGCGGACGGCCTGGCACGGGTTGCCCTCGCCGGCGGGAGACGCACCGCTCGCGCCGCGCGACCTGCGCCGGGTGAACCGTCGCTGCCGCCGCCTGTCGACGACAGGCGGCTAGGCCGATCGGCCACCCGGTACCAGTCCACGAGCTTGTCGCAGGCGGCCCTCAGCGGGACCACGCGTACCGGCCCGGCGCGGGTGAAGGCCATGGTGCCGAGGCGCGTGGGACGCCCGCGTACCGGGAACGAGCGCCTCTCCGGCGCCGCGAGGATCGTGACCGGCTTCCTGAGGCTCAGCACGGTGCCCGCGTCCCAGTACGGGCCCACGTACTCCTCGGAGGGAGGGAGCGTCGTCTCCGGCGCCCGATCGAAGGAGCCGCTCGGCCCAGACGCCCGCAGGTGGACGGGCTCCGGGCTGAAGTACTGCACCGACACCCGCCACAGGCCCGTCGGCAGTTTGACGCTGAGCCGCGCCTGCCCGTCGTTCGACACCCCCACGAGGCCGGCGTCCGCGGGCACCGGCGTCCCCTGCGTCACGCGCCACGCGGAGGACAGCACGGGCGGCTGACGTATGCCGGCCTCTCCGGTCCTTCGGCTGAGGCGACGGTGACGAGGCTCGTCGCAGTCCAGCACCTGTCCGGGGCCGGCCGCCTCGCCGAGCAGCTCCCTGTCGGGCGTGGGGCCGGAGCGTTGGTAGACCACGTAGGACCTGCTGCTTCGCACCTCGCGCCAGTTCTCAGGCGGCACGCTCGCGAACTCGGCCCGCGGCGCGACCACGTACTCGAACTGGTCGAGGTTGCCCCGGTCGAACGAGTCGAAGTCGACCGGCTTGTAGAACTCGAACGGCTTCTCGGCCCGCATGCTGAAGGGCACCAGCGGATCGCCGATGTAGGCAATCGTCGCCGAGATCCGGGCGCCGCGCAACTCCCAGTACACGTAGTCGTCCTGTCCGAGGAACAGAGTCTTGCGCCCCTGCAGCATCGGGCGGAGCTCGGCGAGCTCGTCGGCGTGGTCCAGCGGGCCCACGAGCGCACCGCGCAGCACGAGGAAGCTCGATGCCATCGCGGCCACGACGAAGCCGATCGAGAGTGCCGCCTGGGCTCCCTGGCGGGTGAGCGGGCCGCCCGCCGACGCGACCGCCCGTCGCCCCGGGAGGTCCTCGAGCAGCGGGCGGAGCAGGAACGCCATCACGAGCGGCGCGGCGATGACGAGCGCCTTTGCGTTGTAGTACGGCGTGGCGTTGGCTTGGGCTACCAGGAACAGCGCCAGACACCCAACGACCCCAGCCGCGAGGGCGGTCTGGCGCCGTCGCAGCCACCACCAGGCGGCGTAGACCGCCACCAGCACCGCGAGTGCGCTCAGCATCCCGGCGTAGAAGCTGTTTGGGGAGGCGCGAAAGTCCTCGACGAGCCAGATCCCGAAGACCTCGTAGCCGGGGATGGGCTCAAAGATGTTCCCGCCCGTGGTCGCGCCATCGGCGACGTCGGCCACACCCTCCGAGAACCTCACGAGGCGGCGGAGCTCCGGAAGCGCCACCAGAGCCGGCAGCACCGGCACAAGGGCCAAGGCCGGCGCCACACGGCGCAGCAGGCCGAGGCTGGGTCGCTGCCGGCGCGCAACGAGCTCGAACACGGCCCACAGGCCGCCGACGGCGGCAGGCCACGCGAGGCCCGTGTAGCTGTAGAGCGTGAGGCACCCGGCCAGCATCACGCCCGCCGCCAGGGCGCTGCGGGCTCGCACGGGCCCCCCGGTCGAGATGGTGTGCAGCCACAGGGCGAAACCGAGCAGCAGCAAGGCGAGCATCGGCTCCTTGAAGGAGGACTGGACGAGGTATGTGGCTCCGAGGTACGGAAGCCCCACGAGCAGCACCCCCGCGACGCGGCGGCCAAGCGAGAGGCCGGAGAAGAGCGTGAGGGCGGTGAGCACCGTGAGCACCGGCACGGCGAGCAGCAGGGCGGTGAACGCCGTTTCGACGTCTGTGCCGAGCCCCGTGAGAGTGGCCGCGACCGCGTGCGGTCCGGTCGGGTAGCCGGCGCGGGCGAACGGCGAGCCGAGCGCGTCCCCACCCACCCGCAGGGCGTCGGCGAGCACGAGGTGCCCCGGGAGGTCCGCGTTCAGCCGTACGCCGAGCGGTCCCAGCCGCCCGTTGACGATGAAGGGAACGAGCGCCGCCACCAGCGCCAGGAGGGCCACGGGAGCGGCGGGCCGCAGCGGCCGAAGGCTCACCTCCCCGCGGACGAGGATTGCAACCGCCGCAAGCGCCGCCACGAGCACGGCCACGCGGGAGCCGGCGGCGTCAGTGGGCAGCTTGATCGTGAGCGAGCACACGACGAGCAGCACGGAGAATCCCACCGGCGCCGATAGCCAGGACCACTCGCGCTCTCCCAGGAGGCGCAGCAGCGCCTGCCCAAGCAGCAGCGAGAGTGCGCAGACGAGGGCGAAGGTGATCAAAACCCCGGCCACGACCCCGTATTATGACGCCGGTACTCAGCGCCCCCGCAGGTTCAGGCGGAGGCCTAGCCTGGCTCGACGTGCTCCTCGTCCTCCTGACCACCGCCGCGCTGTGCGCTCTCACCCTGCTCGTGGGGCAGGCCGTATGGACGCTCACGGGCGTAACCAGGTGGGCCGATTGCTATCGGTCCAGCTGAGTCGCCCGCGATGGCCGCCCTACTAGTCACCGTTGCGGTGATCGGTGTCGTGTCGGTCGTGCTCGGACAGGGCGCGATGAGGCTTGCCGGCGTCCGGGAGTGGTCGTGGCTCTCCGCCGCAGTGGGCTTCGCCATCCTCACGCTCGTGTGCACGGCGGCGGTGCGCCTACCCGGCCACGCCGCCACAGCCCGCGTGGTGCTGGTTGTGGCCACGGCCCTGGCCGTTCCAGCGGCGCTCGGCGCGATCGAGCGGCCGCGATGGACGGGTGCCGGGGCCTGGACGGCCGTGCTCGTGCTGCTCGGAGCGCTGCTCCCATTCGCGGTGAACGGACGCGTGGGCATCCTGGGCGTGCTCGACAACGCAGACCTGTCTGCCCATCTGTTGCTGGCGGACGCGATCCGAACTGGCGCCACGCCGGTGGCCGTCGTCTATGCCGAGGGCGGTTATCCGACCGGTCCCCACGCCGTGGCGGCGACCCTGACCGCGTTCGGCACGAACGTCGAGACGTCGTTCACCGCCCTGCTGATTGCCGTGCCGGTGCTCACCGGGGCCTGTGCCCTGTCGGTCCTGCGCGAGGTGGCCATGCCCTGGCGAGCGGTGGCCGCAGCGGTGGTCGGCCTGCCGTACCTCGGCGCGGCCTTCCTCGCACAGTCCTCCTTTAAGGAGCCGATGCAGGCGCTGCTCGTCGTCGGGTTCGCCGCAGTCCTCCATGAGCTGACGCGAGGGGGGGAGGCGGCACGACTGCGCTCGGCGATCCCCCTGTACCTCCTGGCGGCGGCCACGGTGGCGATCTACAGCTTCGTGGGCCTGGCGTGGCCGGCCGCCGGGCTGGCCTGCTGGGCTGTCTTCGAGATCGTCAGCCGCCGCGGGCTCCCATCGGCCGCCTCTCGCAGGCAGATCGCCCGCCACCTGGCCGTCGGGCTTGCCGTGCTCGTTGTCGTCGCCCTGCCAGAGCTCGCGCGCGTGCGCGACCTTCTGGACGACGTGCTCACGGTGGGCGCCGGCGACACCGTCGGTGGCAACATCGAGTATCCAGTCGCCCCCTACCAGGTGCTCGGCGTTTCTCTCGCCGACGACCTCAGGGCCGGCGTCAAGAGCGTCTTCGCACCGGCGCTGGCCGCCATCGCGGTGGTCGCGATGCTGGGCTCGGCGGCCTGGTGGGCGCGCCGACGCGAGCTCGCCTTCCTCGCGGTGGCCGCCGGAAGCCTCCTCGTGTACGCGCAGGCCCGCGCCTTCACCACGCCCTACTACGACGCGAAGGCGCTGATGATTGCCTCGCCGCTGGTGATCCTCGTGGTCGTGCGGGCACTTACCGCCGGCCTGCCGGAGTGGCGGACCCTGCGGCGATCGAGGCCGAGGCTCGCGCCGGCAGTCCGATCGCCACCGCTGCTGCTGGCGGTCGCCTTCCTCGCGCTCGCGGCGTTCTCCTCATCCCTGGTGCTCCGCGCCACGCGGGTGCAGGCCGGCGAGCAGGCCGGCGACCTCGCCGCCATTCGTCCGTTGGTGCAAGGCGCGCCGACGCTGTTCCTCGGCCAGGAGGACTACGCGTTCTGGCAACTCCGCGGAGCTCAGCTGTCGGCGGTCAGGTCCTACATCGGGATTTCTCAGATTCCCTTCTCCATGCGGCCGGACAAGCCGCTTTCGGGCCTCATGCCGCTCAGCCGCGGCAGGCCGCTCGATTTCGACAACCTCGATCACGTAAACCTCGACCGCTTCCAGTTCGTCGTGACCACCCGCGCTCCGTATTCGAGCGCTCCGCCTGGCAACTGGCGCCTCGCCCGTCAAACCCGCACCTACACCCTGTGGCGGCGGGACGGCCCGACGCCCGATCGACAGCTGCTGCCGGAAGGGGCGGACCCTGGTGCGGTGCTCGACTGCGGAACGGCCGCGGGCCGGCGTCTCAGCGGTCGGGCCGGCTGGGCGGGGGTACGGCCCCGGCCGGTCGTGGCGGCGGTCGACGATTGGTCGGTCACCGATGGCCCGGCCGAGGTCGCGCCGCTCGGACACGCCGAGGTGCCGGCCGGCCAGTCCGCGCGGCAGGAACTGCTGCTGCCGCCGGGGCAGTGGGACCTGTCGCTGCAGTACATCAGCTCTGGGCCGCTCGACATCGAGGGTCCGGGGTTGCGCACACGGCTTCCGCCGAGCACGGCTCGCGGAGGGCCGTACTGGCCGGCGGGACGCGTGGAGAGCCGGGGCGGCACAACCACGATCTCGGTGAGCGCCGATTCGGTGTCGCGGCTGTCCTGGCGCCGCGGCGTGAGCCTGGGCTCACTGGCCGCGACGAGAGCCGACAGCGAGCCGGTCGTGGTGCCGCTGGAGCAGGCCTGCGAGCGCTACGTCGACTGGTACGTGCTCGCTCCGCCCGCAGCCGGACGCTGACCCACTACGACCGCGGCCGCCCGCGCGCCGGAAAACCGTCGGGTCGACATGCGGGTCGGGTTGCGGTTGCGTCTGGCGTGAGACCTTCCGGGGACGGGAGGCCGTACCAGCGGGTGCGCCACTCATTCAGCGCATCGACCACGCATCGCTCCTCGGCGAGGATCGCTCGGGCGAGCTCGGCGACCGGACCGCTTCGGACGACCTCCAGAGCTGTTTCGGCAACCCGGACGGCGCCCAGGCTGTTGGCGACGGCGACGTCGATGTAGGTGCGGTCGTACTCGCCCGGCAGATCGAGGGGGCCCAGAACGAGTTGGGGATCCAGGATCAGGCCGCCGAGATCGGCCATGTCGAGACCGAGGGCCTCGAAGGGGTAGAAGTATGGAAGCGGCGCGGAGGCCTCCGGCTGCATCCCGAGCGCCTCCAGCCGCTCGAGGCGCTGGGTACGCACGCCGAGCATCGCCCGTCCGAACTGCTTGAGCGGGGGGTGTTGACCGTAGTCGCGTGCTCCACCGGCCAGCGTCACGGCGTAGAGCTGCAGCCACCCCATCGTCTGGACGAAGGCCGTTTGAGCTCGACCCGGATCGCGGTCGAGCACGGTGGGCGCCTGTCTCGGCACCAGCGGGTCCGGAAACCGCCCGCGCTCGGACAGCGCGAGGCCGCCCGCGGCCAGCGCGGCCAGCCCCGTCGTGGCCGCCAGAGCCGCTGACCGGGCGCCGCGGCGCCTGATCGGCGCGAACACTTGCCCCCCGACCATCGCTGCAAGGTACCGAGCGGTCATTTTGCGGCCCTTCCGCTGGAGAGCGGCGGTGGGCGAAGCCGGCAGGCGTCCGCCCCCCAGCGCAGAATCACCCGCATGGTGGTCGTCCTCGGCATCGATCCCGGCACCGCGCATACGGGTTACGGCGTGGTGCTCTCGCGCGGGCAGCGGCTCGCCGCCCTCGACGGCGGCGTGATCGGCACCGGCCCCGACGAGCAGCTCGAGCGCCGCCTGGCCCGCATTCACGCCCGTGTCTGCGAGCTGATCGCCGACCACCGGCCCGTCGCCATGGCCGTCGAGGACATCTTCTTCGGTCAGAACGCCCGCACCGCGTTCGCCGTCGGGCAGGCGCGAGGAGCAGTGCTCCTGAGCGCCGGCATCCACGGGGTGCCTTGTTACTCGTACACGCCGCAGGCCGTCAAGCAGGCGGTGTGCGGCTCCGGCCGGGCCGACAAGGGGCAGGTGCAGCGTATGGTCGGTGCCCTGCTCTCGCTCCCCAACCCGCCCGAGCCCGATCACGCCGCCGATGCGCTCGCGGTCGCGATTTGCCACGCCAACGGCGCGGCGCTGCGGGAGGCCACTGCGTCTTGAGGGTTGACAGTTGACAGTTGACAGTTCAGGTGGCAGGGCGTGATCGCGTCGGTTTCCGGCACCGTGCTCGTTCGCCGTGCCGACCACGTGGTGGTCGAGTGCGCCGGTGTCGGCTACCGCGTGGCCGTCTCGGCCGAGACCCTTCGGCAGGTCCCGGCGGTGGGCGCCCAGACCGCGCTCCACACCCATCTGGTCATGCGCGACGACGCCATCAGCCTCTTCGGCTTCGGCTCCGAGGACGAGCGGGCGCTGTTCCTGCTGCTGATCGGGGTGCAGGGCGTCGGGCCCAAGGTCGCGCTGGCCGTGCTCTCGGGCGGCACGACGCGCGAGCTGACGAACACCATCGCGGCCGGGGACTCCGCACGCTTCCAGGCCGTTCCGGGGATCGGAAAGCGCACGGCCGAGCGGATCATCGTCGAGCTGCGCGAGAAGGTCACGGGCACGTCGGCTGCCGACGAAATCGTGATCACCCGCAGCGACGACCCGCGCACGATCGCCCGGCAGGGGCTCGTGGGGCTCGGATTCGCACCCGCGGAGATCGACGAGCTGCTCGATCAGGCCACGGGGGAGACTCCGGAGGATCTGATTGCCGAGGCGCTGAGGGCGGCGCGATGAGGTTGACAGTTGACGGTTGACGGTTGACAGGGCTTGGGTTCGAAGCGTGAGCGGTATCCGTACGCCGGGGATCGACCGGATCCAGACGCCCGCGGCCGTTCCGGAGGACGACTTCGACCGCTCGCTGAGGCCTCGGAGGCTCGAGGACTTCGTCGGTCAGGCCGCTGTCAAGGAGCAGCTCGCCGTGTTCATCGAGGCCGCCCGCAACCGCGGGGAGGCCCTCGACCACGTGCTGCTCGCCGGCCCGCCGGGGCTCGGCAAGACCTCGTTGGCGCAGATCGTGGCCGCCGAGCTCGACGCCCCGTTCATCCAGACCGCTGGCCCGGCCCTCGAGCGCAAGGGGGACGTCGCCTCGTTCCTGACGGCCCTCGAGCCACGCAGCGTGTTCTTCGTCGATGAGATCCACCGCCTCCCGCGCGCCCTCGAGGAGACCTTCTATCCCGCGATGGAGGACCGCAAGCTGCCGATCACGGTCGGCCAGGGGGCGGGCGCGCGGGTGGTCACGCTCGACCTCCCCGAGTTCACGCTGATCGGCGCCACCACCCGCGCGGGGCTGCTCACCACGCCGCTCAGGGACCGTTTCGGGGTGAGCCATCGCCTGGACCTGTACGCCCCGACCGAGCTCGCACAGATCGTGCGTCGCTCGGCGGCCATCCTCGACCTCGAGATCGACGACGAGGGCGCACGGGTGCTGGCCGAGCGCTCGCGCGGCACGCCACGGGTGGCCAACCGCCTGCTCAAGCGCGTGCGCGACTACGCCGAGGTGCGTGGTGCGGGGCGGGTGGATGCGCGCGTGGCCGGCGAGGCGCTCGAGTTGCTGGAGATCGACGCCGTAGGGCTCGACCGCCTCGATCGCGACATCCTCAACGCCATCTGCTTGAAGTTCGAAGGCGGGCCCGTGGGGCTCTCGACTCTCGCCGTCGCCGTGGGCGAGGAGGCCGACACCGTCGAGGACGTGTACGAGCCCTACCTGCTCCAGCAGGGCCTGCTCAAGCGCACGCCCCGCGGGCGGGAGGCCACGGCCGCCGCCTTCGCCCACCTGGGCCTCGAGCGACCCCCTCGCGGGGCCGCCAGCCTGTTCTGAGCCGGACAGCCGACGATTGACGTCGGGTTTAGACCCGATGCCTATCCTGACGGGTCGACCATGCCCAACTTCATCTGTCCCAACTGCGGTAACCGCAGCATCTCCCAGGATCGCACCGCGGGCTTCCGCGATCGTCCGCGCGGATGCACCAACTGCGGCTTCGGCTTCCTGTTCGAGCTGCTCGACGACTACTACCCGGCGCCGAACGCCGCCTTCGTGGTCACCGACGCGGACGCGCGCGTGATCGGCTCGGGCCGCGGCGTGCGCGAGCTGACCGGCCTCGGCGAGACCGAGATGATCGGGCAACCGGTGCGTGAGGTCCTCGGCCTGCAGTTCGAGAACGGCGACGATCACGTCGGCACCGCGCTCGAATGGGGCGTGCGGGTGCTCGACAAGCCGGTGACGGTCCACGCCGAGGGCGACCGGCCCGAGGACGCCCAGGCCGACATCTTCCCCGCCTACGACGAGGACGGCGGGCTGCTCATCGTGCTGACTCCGAAGTAGCTCCGGGCTCCCCGCCACCGTGACCAACCGCAAGCGCAACTACGCGATCATCGGGCTGATCGCCGTCCTGCTGCTGGGCGCCGGCGCGCTGATCTCGAGCAAGCCGACGCGCCTGGGCCTCGACCTCAAGGGCGGCGTCGAGCTGATCTACGAGGCGCGCCCGACGCCCAAGGTCCCCGAGGTCACGCCGCAGGCCGTGGACGACGCGATCGAGACGATCCGTCAGCGCACCGACGCCCTCGGCGTCTCGGAGCCCGAGATCCAGCGCGCCGGCGCCAACCAGATCTCGATCGGCCTGCCGGACGTGGACAATGCCGAGCGCGCCGAGCGCCAGGTGGGCACCACCGCTCAGCTCCAGTTCTACGACTGGGAGCCGAACCTGCTCGGCGAGGACAGCAAGCCGGCCCCCGAGGGCACGGGCACAGACGATGCTCCCGTGCCCTCGTTGCAGGCCGCCGTCGAGCGGGCCGGGAAGGCCAAGCCCGAGGCCGAGCCCGAGGACATTCCGCCCGGAGGCCCCGAGACCGCGGTGCGCGACCGCTTCAACGGAGACGAGGCCCAGATCGGCGAGTTCTACGACCGCCAGAACGACAGCGCGGGCGGCGACCGCTTCTACCTCTTCGGACCGGACCGCAAGCCGCTGGGGGGCCCGGAGGCCAGCTGCAAGGACCTGCTGGGCGAGTTCGCCAAGGACGCACCGGTGGGCTCGGCGGCCTCGGCTCGTGAGGTGCCCGAGGGCAGCGAGTGCTCCGCCGAGCTGCGCGCGCTCGGCTCGGCCGGCCCGCCGGACAAGAGCCGGGTGCTGAAGGTTCCGCGCGGCATCGTCGTGGTCAAGGCGGAGCGCCCGCCGAACCTCCCGGTGGACGCCCCGTTCGAGCGCTACCACGTGCTCGAGGACGACTCCGAGTTGTCCGGCAACGAGATCAAGAACCCCAAGCAGGAGTTCGACCAGCAGGGCGGCAACGAGCCGATCGTCACCTTCAGCTTCACCGACCGCGGGCAGAAGGCCTTCGCCGGCGTAACCAAGCGCATCGCCCAGCGCGGCGCCGAGGTGATCCTTCCGCCCGGCACTCCGCCCGATGCCGCCAACCAGCGCTTCGCGATCACGCTCGACAACGAGATCGTCTCGCTGGCCACGATCGACTACCAGGAGTACCCGGAGGGGATTGACGGGCGCACCGGCACCCAGATCAACGGGATCGGCAACATCGACCAGACGCAGGATCTGGCCGAGAGCCTGCGGATCGGTGCCCTCCCGATCGAGCTGAAGCTGATCTCGAAGACCCAGGTCTCGGCCACGCTCGGCCAGGCGGCGCTCGACCAGGGCCTGCTCGCGGCCGGTGTCGGCCTGCTGCTCACCCTCACCTTCCTGATCGTCTTCTACCGCGTGCTCGGGCTGGTGGCCGCGACCGCGCTCGTGGTCTACGCGGTCTTCCTCTTCGCGATCGTCAAGTTGATCCCGATCACGCTCACGCTGCCGGGCATCGCCGGCCTGATCCTGACCCTGGGGGTGGCCGCCGACGCGAACATCGTCATCTTCGAGCGCATTAAGGAGGAGGCGCGCGCCGGGCGGTCGATCCCGGCGGCCATCTCGAGCGGTTACGCGAAGGCGTTGCGAACGATCATCGACGCCAACGTGGTCACCGTCGGAGTGGCCTTCATCCTCTTCATGCTGGCGACCGCCGGCGTCAAGGGCTTCGCGTTCACGCTCGGCGTCGGCACCTTGGTGTCCCTGCTCACGGCGGTGCTCGCCACCTCGGCAATCCTCGGCTCGCTTAGCCGTACGCGTCTGCTGCGCTCGCGGCACGCCCTCGGCGCCGGAGGCGAGGGACGGCCGTGGACCTTCGACTTCATGGGCGCCTCCAAGTGGTTCTTCTCGGCCTCCGGAGCGATCCTCGCCGTGGGCGCGCTCGCCATCGCCGGCCTCGGCATCAACTTAGGTATCGACTTCGATTCGGGTACCCGAATCAGGGCGGCTCTTGAAAAGCCGGCCGACGTCGAGCGCCTGCGCGAGGCGCTGCCCGGCGAGCTGCGGGACGCGGAGATCCAGAAGGTCACCGACGAGGACCTCGGCGACAACGCGTTCCAGATCTCCACCGAGACGCTCGCCCCGGACCGCGTGGCCTCGGTCGAGAACACCCTGGACGAGTCGTTCGGCGTGGCCGACATCCAGGCCAACTCGATCGGGCCGACTTTCGGCGCCCAGATCGCCCGCACCGCGCTGATCGCGATCATCGCCTCGCTCTTCCTCATCTCGCTCTACATCGGGCTGCGCTTCTCGTTCAAGTACGCGGTGCCGGTGCTGATCGCCCTCGCGCACGACCTCCTGATCACCGCTGGCGTGTACGCGATCTTCGGTCAGGAGGTCTCGACCTCGACGGTCGCGGCGCTTCTCACCATCCTGGGCTACTCGCTCTACGACACGATCATCGTGTTCGACCGCATCCGGGAGAACGTGCCGCGCATGCCGCGGGCCACGTTCTCGCAGATCGTGAACCGCTCGATGTCCGAGGTGCTCACCCGTTCGCTCGTCACGAGCTTCTCGACGCTGCTGCCGGTGGCCGCGCTGATGCTGTTCGGCGGCGAGACGCTGAGGGCCTTTGGCTTCGCACTGCTGGTGGGCGTGGCCTCGGGCACGTACTCGTCGATCTTCATCGCCGCGCCGGTGCTCACCGCATGGAAGGAGCGCGAGCCGCGCTACCGGCGCATGCGCCAGATCGTGAGCGAGGACCACGGGGGGGTCGTGCCTGCCTACTCCGAGGCGTCGCTCGGCTCCGGCGACGGCGACGGCGCGGGTCCGGGGCGCAGGAAGCTCGGAGGCGGGACCGCTGTGGAGGGCCGGTCAGCGGCTCCGGGGATCCTGCCCGCCGGGCCGGGCGCTCCGGCTGAGGCGACTGCTCCCGCCGCGCCCGTGCCGCCGGCCGCGCCGCGCCGAGGGCGTCGGGCGACCTCGACGCGCCTTCGTAGCGCCGGCGCGACGCCGAGGGCCGACGAAGGTGGCCGGCCCAACGGCGGCGCCTCGCCGGGGAAGGCGAGCGGCGGCGCGTCTGCCGATCCCGGCAATGGCGGGCCCGCTGCCGCCCGCGACGGCGAGGGCAATGGAACGGCCCGGGACGGCGAGGGGAACGGAGCGCCCCGCGACGGTGGTAACGGCGCGACCCACGGCGCCGGTAACGGGGAGGCCCGCCGTGCCGGTAACGGAGAGGGCTCCGCGGCCGGCCCGGCCGGTGGCGCCGGGGGCGGAGACGGCAGTCGTGCGGCGGCCCGGCGCGCCGCCCGGCGGAAGAAGCACGGTCGGCCTCGATGAGGGAGAGCTACCGATGAGCATGCTCGTGTGGGTGATGATGGGCATCGCCGTATGGCACTTCACGGTCTTCTTGCCCGACCACTTCTGGGGCGGGATCGTGGGCGCCTTCCTGGCCGCGGCGGCCGGCGCGGCGCTGTTCGGCTTCCTGGTCTCGGGGCTCGACATACCGGGTCGCAACGACACGGCGCTAGTCCAGGCGCTGATCGCCATCCCCGGCTCCCTCCTGGGCCTGGGGGCGTCGTACCTCTACGGGTCGCGGCTCGAGAGCTCGCGCCCGCGCCGAGCCTGAGCCGCCGCTTCGGTCTTGCACGCGCTGTAGCCCGTCCCGGGCGACCAGCGCGAGGCGCCTGGGACGAAAACGCCGTTCCGTCGGCCTTCGTCTCGACAATGGGCGAGATGTCCCCGCTTCCCGAGCGCTGGTCCTGCGACCCCTATCCCGCCGCGGCGGCTGATCGCATCGCCGAGGATCTCGGGCTGTCGCCGACCACGGCGGCGATCCTCGCGCGCCGCGGGCATCTCACCCCTGAGGCGGCCCGGCGCTTCCTGGCCGCCGAGGACCGGCACGATCCGACGACGCTCGGAGACACGCCGGCGGCGTGCGACCTGATCCTCGGGCATGTCGAGCGCGGCTCGCGCATCGTCGTGCACGGGGACTACGACGTCGACGGCGTCTGCTCGACCGCCGTGGCCGTGCGCGCACTGCGTGTCCTCGGGGCCGACCCGGCCTGGCATCTTCCGAGCCGCTTCGACGGCGGCTACGGCCTGCTGCCGACCACCGTCGAGCGGCTGGCCGCCGACGGGTGCGAGCTGCTCCTGACGGTGGACTGCGGCATCACAGCCGCGGCCGAGGTGGAGCAGGCGCGCTCGCTCGGCATCGACGTCGTCGTCTCCGATCACCACCGCCCACCCGAGCGCCTGCCGGACTGCCCCGTGGTGCACCCGGCCTTCGGCGGCTACCCCTTCCCCGACCTGTGTGCCGCCGGCGTGGCCCACAAGCTGGCCGAGGCCCTGTACATGCGCGCTGGCACGGACCCGCGCCTGGCCGAGGAGGATCTCGACCTCGTCGGCCTCGCCACCGTCGCCGACGTGGTGCCCTTGAGGGGCGAGAACCGCCGGCTGGTGCGCGAGGGGGTGCGCGCCATGGGCCGCACCGCCAAGCCCGGCCTGCGCGCTCTTATGAAGATCGCGGCGCTCGAGCCGGGAGCCGTCGACACGCAGGCGCTCGGCTTTCGGTTGGGTCCACGGCTGAACGCCGCCGGGCGCCTCGGCAGCGCCGACGCCGCGCTCGAGCTGCTGCTCACTGACGATGCCGATCGCGCGACCGAGGTCGCCGACGAGCTCGACCTCCTGAACCACGAGCGCCGCGACACCGAGACGCGCATGCTGTTCGCCGCCGAGGCGGCTCGTGCCGAGGCGCCCGAGGACGCCCCGGCCTACGTGCTGGCCGGCGACGGATGGCACGCCGGCGTGATCGGCATCGTGGCCTCGCGCATGGTCGAGCGCCACCACCGGCCGTGCGTGCTCGTGTCCATCGGCGACGATGGCGGCCGCGGCTCCGGCCGCAGCATCGCGGCCTACGACCTTCACGCCGCCCTGTCGGCGTGCTCCCGGCACCTCGGGCGCTTCGGCGGGCACGCCATGGCTGCGGGCTTCGACATCGAGCCCGGGGAGATCGACGCCTTCCGGGCGAGCCTCACGGCGCACGCCGGCGGGGCGCTGTCGGGGGAGAACCTCATGCCCGTGGAGCGGGTGGACGCGGTGGTGCCCGGTGGCACGCTCGGGCTCGAGCTGGCCGAGGAGCTCCAGCGGCTCGGGCCGTTCGGGCAGGGGAACCCCGAGCCGACGCTGCTGGTGCCCGGGGCGCGGATCGAGGGTCTCGTCGGGATGGGAGAGGATCGTCAGCACTCACGCCTGACGCTCTCGAGCGGCGGAGGACGCTCGGCGGCGGTCGCCTTCCGTACAACGCCCGCCGCCCTGCGGAGCGTCGGCGCCCGCCGGGTGGATGCGGCGGTGCGGCTCGAGCGGCGGGAGTGGAGGGGAGTGGTGGAGCCGCGGCTCGTGCTGCGGGCCGCGTGCCCGACCGAGCGAGGGAGCTGCACGGTGCTCGACGAGCGCGGCGGCTTCCTCGCCGCAGTAGGGCGCGCGCTCGTCGCCGACCCGGCCGGGTGGGGCCCTCCGACGGGGCCTGTGGTGAGGAAGCCGAGAGATCGTCGCGGCGAGGGATTCGCGGGCGTTGCCGGCGAGCTGCTGGCGAGTGGTGCGCGCACCTTGATCGTCTGCGCCGACGCGGAGCGGCGCCGGAGCGGCGTGGAGGAGGTGGTGGCGGGTCTCGCTCGCGGCGGTCACGGCGTGGCGCACGGCCCTCCCGGGGTCGCGCTGATCAGCTGGGAGGTGCTCGCCGCCGAGCCCGAGCTGGCGGAGCCCTTCGAGCACCTGGTGGCTCTCGACCCGCCGAGCCAGCCGGACGGCGGGTGCCTGTTGACGGCCGCCCCGACGGCGTGCCCGGGCGGGTTCGCTCATCTCGCGTGGGGGTCGGCCGACGCCGCATTCGCCTTGGCCGTCGCGTGCGCCGACCTGGAGCTCGAGCAGCCCCTGCGCGACCTCTATCGGGCGCTTCGGGCGGCCGGAGACCCGATGGGCGACCAGCTCGAGCTACTACTGAAGGGCTCGCGATCTCAGCCCCGCTCGGCCGTTCTGTGCGGCCGGATGCTTCGCGTCCTGGGCGAGCTCGGGCTGGCCCGCTGCCACATCGAGGGCGGCGATCTCATCGGGTGCCGGGTCCTCGTGCCAATCACCACAGCCCTGGATCGCTCCCCTTCCTATCGGGCCTACCTCACCCGTCTTCGGGACGCTCGCCGTTACCTGGATGCCTGCCTGCCGCCGTTACGCTCGGCGCCGGCCCAGGCCGCATGAGTGGCCCGTGGAAGGCTTCGCCACGGCTTGCTCGAACCTATCCTGACTGGCTTTCGACGCTCGGCGCCGGCCGGCTGCGCGCGATCGTCGTCGGTCCTCTAGGCTTCCGCTACGCGGCGACGCGACGCGCCTCTCCCGAGCGCCGCTGACCTGCCCCAAGCCCACTTGTCCGTCGAGCTGACAGCCCCGAAAGCCCGCCTCTCGAGGCCGGGGCGGCCTGGTGGGCCGCGGGTTTCGATCGTCATCCCGTGTCTGAACGAGGCCGAGAACGTGGAGGAGTGCGTCGCGCGAGGGCTCGCCGCCCTGGCGGAGCTCAAGCACGGGAGCGAGCTCATCGTGGTGGACAACGGCTCCGACGACGGCAGCGCCGATCTGGCCCTGGCGGCCGGTGCGCGGGTCGTCCGCGAGCCGCGACGGGGCTACGGCAGCGCCTACCTCGCCGGCTTTGCGGCCGCGCAGGGCGAGTACATCGTGATGCTCGACGCGGATCTGACCTACGACTTCGCCGACATCCCCCGCTTCGTGGCGCAGCTCGAGGCCGGTGCGGACTTCGTCATGGGCAACCGGCGCGGCCGAGTGCGTCCGGGCGCCATGCCGTGGCTTCACCAGCACGTGGGCAATCCCCTCATGACCCGCGCGCTCAACACTCTGTTTCGCACCGGGCTCGGAGACGCCTGGTGCGGGATGCGGGGCTTCCGGCGCGACGCCCTTCCCAGGCTCGACCTCCGGACCACCGGGATGGAGTTCGCCCTCGAGATGGTGATCCGCGCTTCAAAGGTCGGGCTCGAGACCCGGGAGATCCCGATCGAGCTTCACCCCAGAGGGGGGGAGTCGAAGCTCGCCCGCTATCGCGACGGCTGGCGCGGGCTGCGTTTCATGCTGTTGCACAGTCCGACGCATCTGTTCGCCGTCCCGGGCGTCCTCGCGGCGATCACAGGGGCAATCGTGATGCTGGCGGCCCTGATGGGATTGCCCGGGCCGGAGTCACGGATGCACGCGCTCATCGGCGGATCTCTGCTCACCGTGTTCGCGACTCAGGTGCTCGGCCTGGGCCTGTGCGCACGTGCGTACGGGAGCTACTTCCTGGAGGATCGAGAGGGCAGGTTCGACCGCCTGCGAAGCCGGCTCCGCCTGGAGCACGGACTCGCGGCCGGCGGGGCGACCGCGTTCGTGGGGTTGATCCTCGGCGTCGCGATCGTGGCGAGGTGGGCGGACCAGGGGTTGAGCGGCCTGTTCGACGAGCGGATGGCCATCGTCGCCGCGACGCTCATGCTCGTCGGGATGCAGGTCGTCTTCACGTCGTTCCTCGTCTCCATTCTCGGCCTGCGGCGGCGAGCCAGGCCCGGTCCGGCGCTCACCTACGGGTTGTCCGTCGCGCACGCCGCCTCATCCGAAGCCCAATCGGCCGAAGCATCGCCTTAGCCCGGGCTCGGCCGCCGATCGCTGACACACCGGTGCCCCGTGCGGTTGCCGTCGCCTGCTTCGGCGCCGGCTGGGTCACGACCAACCGCCACGTACCCTCGATGCGTGAGCACGGCGGCTACCGACTAGTGGGAATCGTCGATCGGCGGGCCGATCGCGCGCGCGACGCCGCCGCGCGTCTCGGCCTGGAGCGGCACGCCGCCGCCACCGGGCTCGACGAGCTCCCCTTCGCCGACGAGATCGAGGCGGTGACCTGCGGTACCGCGCCGTTTGCACACCACGCCGTGGTCAAGAGTGCGCTCGTGGCGGGCAAGCACGCCATCACCGAGAAGCCCTTCACCATGACGCTCGCCGAGGGCGAGGACCTCGTCGAGCTTGCCCGGAAGCGTGGCCTCGTCCTCGGCGTGATCCACAACTTCCAGTTCGCCCGCGCCGCGCTCAAGCTGCGCCGCTGGATCGACGCGGGGCGGCTCGGCCGGATTCGGTCGGTGCGGGCGGTGCAGCTCTCGAATCCGAGGCGTCGCCTGCCCGACTGGTTCGACGAGCTTCCGTTCGGGCTCTTCTACGACGAGTCACCGCACCTGATCTACCTTGCCCGGGAGTTCGGCGGGGCCGAGCTCGCTCCCGTCGGGGTGACCGTGCACCGCAGCACTCGCGGGCTCGTGAACACTCCCGCGCGGATCGATGCCCAGATGTCGGCGGGGGATATCCCCGTGAGCATCAACATCGATCTCGAGGCGCCGGTCTCCGAGTGGCACGTGGTCGTGATGGGAGACGAAGGGATGGCGTTGCTCGACGTCTTCCGGGATCTCGTCGTCTACCTGCCAAACGATCGCGGCCATCGCGCGCTCAACGTGCTGAGGACGTCGTCCTCCTTCACCCGCGACCACTTCAGGGGCTACTTCCGCTCCGGGTACCGCCACGTGCGCGGCATCCAGCGCTACGGCAACGAGGAGGTGTTCGCGCGCTTTCACCGAGCGATCGTGGAGGGTGGCGCGCCGGCGGGCGTGAGCGCGCAGGACGCGCTGGCCGTCCTTCGCATCCAGCACTGGATCCTGGAGGCTGGGCGGGAGTCGCTGGCCAGGGCTGCTTAGGGATCCGCCCCTGCGTCGATGCGGATCCTGTTCCTCTCCCAGTACGCGCTCCCGCACCTCGACGGGATCAGTTCGGCGGTGGACGGGCTCAGTCGCGAGCTTGCTCGACGCGGACACGAGGTGGTGCACGTGGCGTCAGACGCCGGACTCGAGGAGGCGGCGGAGCAAGGAGGGGCCGTCGCTGCTTCTGCCGGGGCGGGCGCACCACGGGTGGTCCACGTGCCGGCAACCAACTTCCTCGAGAACCTGCTCGAGGTGCCCTACCCGCTGTTCTCGCCACAGCTCCTTGCGGTCCTGCGCCGCGAGATCGCGGCCGCGGACGTGGTCCATGGACACGGCTTCCTGTTCATGTCGTCGGTCGGTGGACTCTGGTGGGCGCGCCTGCGGCAGGCCTGTGGGCGCCGGGCACCGCTGCGAGTGCTCACCGAGCACGTCGGGCACGTTCCCTACAGCAACCCGATCCTCGATCTCTTCGAAGCTGCGACGGTCGCTTCCGTGGGCAGGCTGTGCGCGCTGTCGTCGGAGGCGATCGTGACCCTCAACGACCGCGTCTCCGGGGAGATGGCGGCGATTGCTCCCGGGCGGCCGGCGCTCCGGATCCCCAACGGGATCGATGTCGATCGCTACCGGCCGCCGGAGCCCGGTGAGCGCGAGGCGCTTCGGGGCAGGCTCGGGTGGGACGCGCGGCCACGAGTGCTCTTCGTCGGCCGTCTGGTGGCCAAAAAGGGACTCGACGTCGCGCTCGCTGCCGCCGCTGCCGCCGAGGGCGCCTTCGAGCTCGTGGTGGTGGGCCCCGGCCGCCCCGGGCCGCTGCCGCCCGAGGCGAGCTACCTCGGTCCGATGCCGAAGGAACGGGTCGCCGAGCTCTACCGGGCGGCGGACGCCTTCCTGCTCCCCTCACGAGCCGAGGGCTTTCCCGTGACCGTTCAGGAGGCGATGGCCAGCGGCTTGCCCGCGGTGGTGTCGGGCGACGAGTCCTACGCCCCCTACCGAGATGGGGCCGGAGAGGGACTGACGCTCGTCGCGCCGCAGGCAACGGCCATCACCGCGGTGTTGCGAGGGCTGTTCTCCAGCCCGACAGTGTTGGCAGCCGCCGGGGAGGCCGCCCGTGCCCACGCCGTCGGATCGTTCTCCTGGCCGCGCGCGGCCCAGGAGCACGAGCGGCTGTACGAGGAGCTGAGATCGCAGAAGGGCTTCGTGCAGCCATCCAGGCCCTCCCGCCCCGCGAGGTAACGGGGTTACGGATCCGACGAGCGCTACTCCGGAGGAGTCGTCGCTCCGTACGCCAGAGGCTCAGCCAGCGCTAGACGGTCCTGTCTTGCTTCGGCTGAAGCGCCGCAAGCCGAGCCCGAGAAGACCGCCGGCGGCGAGGACCGCCAGTGCGACCGCTGCGGTCGACGTGGAGAGTCCCGCTTCGGAGGCCTCGACAGCATCGACCGTCCCGAGGCCCGGGCTAACCGGTTTCCCGCTTGCTGAGACGGCATCCGGGAGGCGGTCGCTCTCGCCGCCGGATCGTGGCCCCGAGTCGGCAGGCCCCTTCGCACCGTTCGGCGCCTGTGTGATGCCTGCGCCGAAGAGCGTCGATGATCCTCGAGAGCCGGGGTCAGCCGTCGACCCTCCGCCCGACGGTCCACCAAGGCCTGAATCTCCGCTACCGCCACCCGCCGTACCGCCGTCGCTACCGCCACCCGCCGTACCGCCGGCGCTGCCGCCACCCGCCTTACCGTCGTCGCTATCGCCACCCCCCGCACCGCTGCCGCGAGCCCCGCCACGCTTGTCACACCCGTCGCGGCTGTACTCGCAACGCGTGTAGTCGATGGGAATCCGGTACTCCTGCCCGGACGGGCTGTCGCGATCCGGGCTCTGGGCAGAGGCTCCGGGAACGGCCAGCAGCGCGAGCAGGCAGATGGTTGCTACAAAGGGGGCGTGCCGCATGTGCCCGATAGTGACACATCGTCCGGGCGAGAGTTGCGGCCACGCGGCGTCCGGCCCGCAACTCTCAGTGATGCGACTGGTTGGAGGCGGGCAGTGAGACCTCACACCCATTTCTGGGCCGCGGCCATCGCGATCGCCCTCGCTCTCGTTTTCCCCACCGGGGCCGCCGCCCAGAGAGATGTCTTCTGCGCCGCGGGCGACGACATACCCGATCAGGTCGGCACCGCGGGCAACGATGTGCTGAACGGCACCTCCTCGAGAGACCAGCTCTTCGGCCTCGCCGGCCAGGACGTACTGAACGGGAATCCGGGTGAGGATTGCCTCTACGGCGGCGAGGGCGACGACGAGCTGTCCGCCAGCCTGGGCGTGGACGAGCTGTTCGGCGGCCCCGGAAACGATGATCTGGCGGGTGGGCAGGGCAACGATGCGCTGTTCGGCGAGGACGGGGCGGACGAACTGGACGGAGGTCGTGACAACGACGCCCTCGACGGAGGCCGGGGACCGGACACCCTCTTCGGCGGGTTCGGCATCGACCAGCTCATCGGCGGACCCGACGCTGACGAGCTGTTTGGCGGAGTCGAGGGCGACGATCTCACGGGGGGTGCTGGCAACGACAATCTGGTGGGCGGCCTCGGGTTCGACGTCCTGAAGGGCGACGAGGGCGGGGACAACCTGTCCGGTGGTGGAGATCGCGACACCCTCATCGGAGGGTCCAGCCCCGATCGCCTGTTCGGCGACGACGACGTGGATCAGCTCTACGGAGACGCCGGCAACGATCAGCTCTTCGGCGGTAACGGCAACGACAACCTGTTCGGAAATGGCGGCGCCGATCAGCTTTCCGGAGGCCCCGGCGTCGATCGCATCTTCGGGGGGGCGGGGAAGGACCTGATTGATTCCGTGGACGGCGAGGCCGACGTGGTGAAGTGCGGTACCGACAGAGACACCGCTCGCGCCGACCTCAACGACAAGCTCTCCCGCTGCGAGACCGTCTTCTACCTCACGCCCGCGGCGCGGCGAAGCAAGGGTGGCCGCTAGATGCGCGATCGTGGCGCGGCACGACTGGTGCCGGCCACCCTCGCTGTCTGGCTTGCGCTCGTAGGGGCCGCTGGAGCGGCACCGGCCGGGGAGGAGTACGTCCCGTCGGCCTCGCCGCCGCGGGAGCGGCCCGCCGACGCCGTGCGCGGTATTGGAGACCGCTCGCCTGAGGCGCCTGCGCTCTCGGAGGAGGCGCTCCGCGAAGGCGTGGTCCTCGAAGCCCCGCAGAACCCGTCCCGGAGCGAGCGCGCCACTAACCGCAACAAGCGCGGGAACAAGCGCATGAACAAGCGCAGCGGATCCTCCGAGCGCCGCAGCGATGCCGCGCGGCCGGGAAACTCAATCGGCACGGTCGTGCCCCCTCCTGGAAGACCAGCGGCCGAAGCCGACGACGAGGGATCCCGCGCCGCGGCCTTCGGGTTGGCGGGGATGGCGCTCCTCGGAGTCACCGGCGCCGGTGCCGCCCTGTGGCGCAGGCGGTCGAGCGGCTAGTTGCCGAGGACCTCCTGCTCAGGCTCCTCGGGCAGCACCGGCGAGGATTCGGGAAGAGGGGGTCGCACCGTCGGGGAGCGCAGATCGAGCACCACCAACCGCGTGCTCGCGTAGACCGGCGTCCCGAAGGTCGGCGCCTTGAAGCCGCCTCCGCGGCCGTCGTCACACGTGGGATTCACGAGTGCGTACCGCGCTCCGACCTTGGACGCGAGCGGCTCGGCGGCGGCCGGCACGCCGTAGAGGATCCCGCGAGCGAGTCGGGCGGGCTCCGCCTCATCGGCCGGCAAAATGTCCCAGGGCTGAAGGGCCGCCAGCATCGGCCGGCGTAGCTGGTAGGTCGAGATGAAGCCCCAGCAGCGATCGGTGACCACGACGTCACGCGGGCCGAGGAGCGATTTGACGTAGTCGATCCCGCGGTCCGAGGCGGCATCCGTGTGTGTGTAGAACCTCCGTGCGTTGTCGGCCTGTCCACGAGCGGGGAACGCGATCACGGCCACCAGGGCCACTGCCGCGACGTAGCCCGGCCACGGGGGCAGCAGGCGCCAAACGGCCGCCGCCGCGGCGGCGATGAAGAGCGGCACGAAGTAGGCCCCGCGGAAGTAGGCCGAGGGCAGATGGAAGACCCACGCATACGTCAGGGCCGCGCACGCCGCGAGCAGGCCGAGCAGCACCCAGCGCGCCGGGTCGCTGCGCAGCTTCGGGACGAAGATGAGAGCCGCGAGCGCCGCCAGCCCGGCCACCGTTCCGGGCCAAGTGAGGTCCTGAGCCAGCAGATGGAGCTTGTCGGGCCCGACCCTGGTCTCCGTGTAGACGCGGTAGTCCTGCACGCCGCCCGAGCCGGCATTGCGCTGAACCAGGTCCACGGCCACGCCCGCTCCCAACACCAGCGACACGGCCAGCGTGAGGAGACCGAACCGGGCGGTGCGCGCGGGCGCCCTGATCAGCGCGACGGCGCCCGCGACGGCGAGTGCGGAGGCAGCCACCAGGAAGCTCAGCCGATGAGCCGCGATCAGCGCCACGAGCATCAGGGCAAGGAGACCAATCCATCGCCACGTCGTGCGCCCGCGCAGGAGCATCGCCGCGGGCAGCAACGCAAGCGGCAGGAATACGAAGGCGTACACGTTGGCGAGTCCGTGCCAGCTCTCGATTGTGTGGGTCAGGGGGATGGCGGCGTACACCCCAGCCGCGAACACGCCCGCCGCGCTGCCCCACAGGACCGCCACGAACACGAAGATCGACAGGATGGACAGCGTGGCGAACAGGCTGAGGCCGTGCACGAGCACATCCGCCGAGTCCCCGCTGAGCAGGAGGTATGCGCCGAAGAGGGAGGGCACACCGGGGTCCTCCCGATAAGGCATGCCGAGCATCCAGTACGGGTTGTCGATCAGCAGCGAGCCTTCGCGGGCCACGAGCTCGCCGTACAGCAGGTATTTGGCCCAGTCCGAGCCGGTCACCGGATCGCCATCGCTCGCGAGGATGCGCAGGGTGAGGGCCAGGCAGAGGGCCGCGCCGAGCAGGAGGGCGGCAGCCGGCCTGAAGGGCTCGACCGTCGCGGGCTCGTCGGGCTGGGCACCGGCCAACACCCGCATGGCCACCGCGGTTGCCACCAGGACGAGCGCGAGCAGGAGCAGGCGTACGCTTGTGCCCGTCAGCGGCAGGCCCACGGCGGAGGCGCTGATGAGCAGCGTGGACGCGGCGGCCGCCCCCAGGATCGGAACGCTCGACCACCTGATCAGGGACGATTGCATCTGATCGGGGAGAAACGGGGTCAACGCGAGTCCGGGCGCGATCAGCAGAGCGGCGGCCGACAGCGGGGAGAACGCGCCTAGCGTGACGGTGATGAGCGCCTCGAGGCCCAGGAGGGCAAGGGCGAGGACCCCGGCCCGCCACGGGGCGTCCGACGCGGCGGGGCGCTTGCTCGCACTGGCGCCGCGCGCCGCCCGAGGTGCTACAACAGGGCGGTGCCGCACGTCCGGATAGTGGCACAGCCCTCGCGCCCGGGTCGGGGTGGATCCGGGCCGCAACTTTGGGCGCCGGGAACGGTTCTATGCCAACGATGATCGACACACTCGCCCAGCAAAGCCCGCGCCGCGTTGCCTTCGGGGCGCTGCTCGCTCTTGTGCTCGGTGTTGTCGTCAGCGCCTTTCTTGCGGGCCCCGCGCCCGCTCAGACCACGCTGAAGAAGTCGATCTGGGGTCCGGTCGAGAAAGACGGGGTGTCGCAGTTTCCGATCTACAAGGATCTGGGGGCTGGGCTCTACCAGACGGTGCTGCAATGGGATGACGTGG
>JAABUN010001330.1_pt1 | contig 55634 bp, 55 predicted proteins | sample 5559311 | NCBI WGS metagenome assembly JAABUN01 (sample SAMN10711877, study PRJNA513370) | rock metagenome | isolation source: Antarctica rocks | place: Antarctica: Victoria Land, Siegfried Peak sud
CCGGCTGCACTGGGTCCGCGACGTCACCTTCGGCGAGGACCAGTCGCAGGTCCGGACCGGACACGGCCCGGCCGTCATGGCCACCCTGCGCAACCTCGCGATCAGCCTGCTCCGCACCGCCGGTGCCGCGAACATCGCTGCGGCCTGCCGACACCTCAGCCGACACCCCGCCCGCGTCCTACCCATGATCATGTAACGGTCAAATCAACTATGCCGGGGCCCTGTCTTCGGACCTGAGCGTGGTGGCGTGACGCGCCGGTAGCCCTGGCCTGAGCCGGGAACGGGCCGAGGCCCTCAAGGATCAGTAGCGCCAAGCTGACTGAACTCGAAGGCCTCGACGACGTGGACTGTAGTAAGCTCAGGCCCAGCCGCGACAACGTGTCGATCGAGCCCAACCACGCTTCATGACGAAGAGGCCGCCTCGTCTGACTGCACCATCAACCGTCATCCTCGCCCTCTCATCGCGTCCCCTCACTCCCGATATGTCGGTGTCAGCCTGGGCCGGACGGGTGCAGATCCCAATCCCAGGTGGATTCCGTGACGCCTCGCTGGCGCAGCTTCGCCTTCTGCACGCGCTCTGTTTCCGTCCTGGGGAGATCATCGATGATCTCGATGTATCGCGGCGACGCGAAAGCCGGGAGTAGTTTTTTGGCTGCCTCGAAAACCCACGCGGGATCAAGTTTTTGGCCCTCGACGGCTACCACCGCAAGCATCACCTCATCCTCGGTCCCATCTCCATCTGCCGGCACGGCGAACGCCGCCACCTCGGCAACGCCGTCCAACTTTGAGATACAGGCTTCAACCTCAAATGAGGAAATGTTTTCGCCTCGTCGTCGAATACAGTCCTTAATCCTGTCGACGAAGGTGACACACCCCGTTTCATCCATCCAGCCAGCATCTCCAGTGTGGAACCACAGGTTTCGCCAAGCGTCGACTGTCTTGTCAGGCTGGCCGTCGTACCCCGACATGAAGCCAAACGGCAGCAGCGGACGCACCACAATCTCCCCCACCTCTCTCGGCGGCATAAGATCATCGGTCTCGGAATCAATCACCCGGACTTCGAAATACTTGTCTTACGAGAAGCCGACCGTCCCCGGTCGCTGGTCCTCGAGGCGCCCCCACAAGGGTAGGTTCACTTCAGTCATTCCGTAACCCGTAAGCACGTCGGGCACGCCGAACCGATGGCGAAATGCTGAATCATGATCGGCAGAGTTGGGCAGGGGCGAGACGAGCCGAAGCTTGTGATCAGAGTCGAGTTCCGAGACTGGCTGAGCGATGACCATCTGCGACATCGCGCCGACGAGGTTAGTCACCGTACAACCGTGGTCACGGATGTCACGTACCCAGGAACTCGCACTGAACCGTTCTCGGACGACCGCAGTGGCGCCCACAATGAGCGTCGCATACAACGACATGAACAGCCCGTTCACATGGAAGAACGGCGTTGAGACGTAGTATTTGTCCGCCGCGCACAAATGACCGAAGTCGATGATCGGCATAGCAAACAGGTAACAGTGAGCATGCGGCATCAGCACGCCCTTGGACGGGCCGGTGGTGCCGGACGTATACATAATGCACGCAAGATCCCGATATCCCGGCCGGTTCCCACGATGAAGCGAGGCATCGCGCCAAGATTCGAAGCTCACCAACCCGCTGGGGCGCTTGTGATCGACCGGGGCGGCCCCGCATATAACCGTTGTTGAAACGCTTGTGAGCGCAGGACGAATGGCATCCAGCTTTGGCAGATAGCGTTCGTGACAGACGACGACCTTGGCGGCGGAACTATGAATCTGATGCGCCAGAAAATCTCCCACGAGTGCCGTATTGAGTGGCACCAACACCGCGCCCAACCAGCCCAAACCCGTCCAGACGCGGACGAAGTCGATCGAGTTGTGAAGCAAGACCGCGACACGGTCGCCGGGCTCGACGCCCAGCGAGTAGAAGAATCCAGCCACTTTCTGGGCGTCCGCGAATACATCGGAATAGGTCAGCGAGGGCCCGTCCACCATAGAGACGAACACGGTTTCCGGTCGGGCCACGGCCTGGAACGCAAGCACATCGGGGAGTGCCCAGCGGTGGTGGTCATCAACTTGTGGATACATCTTGAACTCCTAAGCTCGCGGGACCGTCGCCTTAGCCCGGGTGTTGCGGTAGATCTGTGATCTTCTTGCTTGACACGGCTGTGGAAGTGCGAAAGTGCCTGTCCTGTTCGGATTCTTGTCTTGCTGAGGGACAAGGGGACCAGTCAAAAGAGGCACTTCGGGGGTGCACCGTACAACGAGCAGGACACCGCCGACCATCACCTGTGACGGTCGGGCGATGGTGTCGCACGCCGGGACGGTGCTGCTGTCGGAGCTGGCTGACCCGGATCGGCCTGACCGCGGCGCTGTCGGAGGCCCGACAGGCTGCCCGCGCGCCGGTCCGGGCACAACCCGGGCCGGGTGCTGGTCGAGACCGATGCTGACGGCAAGCCGGCAGGCGGCCGATCAGCAGGGACCTGCACGGCCCGGATGTCGCGGTCGCGATCGCCGACGGCGCCCGGGCGCAGGCCCGTAATCGGGCGCAGCTGGCCCTCGGTGAGCTGACCGGGGTCGAACTGCCCAGTTCGCGGATCGCCGGCACCTTCATCGACGACGTCGTGATCGACCTCGACGCCACCCTGGTGACCGCGCACTCGGACAAAGAAGAAGCCGCAGGGAACTTCAAGGAACGGGTTCGGTCATCACCCGATCGCGGGCGTGGCTGGACAACACCGGCGAGGGAGGTTGTCCCGGGTCTCGTAGAACTTGAGGTGGCGGTCCCCCGCTCGGCTCCGACCGTGAGGTAGGAGTTGGGCTTCCGCCAAGACACCACATCAAGAAGGGGACCGCCGTGAGCAAGACCTACCAGAACAGCAAGATCGACATGCCCCGACGCGCTGGAGCCGACCGTGCCCGAGCACGTCAGCGTCGTCATGGTCGAGGTCGCCGCCGACATGCGTGAGGGCCTGTTGGCCTTGGCGGTCGGCGCCGGTCTGCAGGTGATGACGGCCATGATGGAGGCCGACGTCATGGCGGTGGCCGGGCCCAAGGGCAGGCACGACAACGAGCGTGTCGCGGTGCGACACGGCCGCGAGGCCGGCTCGGTGACGCTGGGCGGTCGGCGGGTGCCGGTCGCACGGCCGCGGGTCCGGGCGGTGGACGGCTCGGGTGAGCTGCCGGTGCCGGCCTATGAGCTGTTCAACAGCACCGAGCTGCTCGGCCGCCTCGCGATGGAGAAGATGCTCGCCGGGCTGTCGAGCCGCCGCTACGGCCCGGTCGGGCTCGAGCCGGTCGGCGAGCAGGTCACCCAGACCGCGCGCAGCACGAGCAAGTCGGCGGTGTCCCGCAGGTTCGTCGCGAGCACCGAAACCGCGCTGGCGCAGCTGCTCGCGGCGGACCTGAGCGGGCTGGACCTGGTCGCGCTGATGGTCGACGGGGTGCACTTCGCCGAGACCTGCTGCGTCGTCGCGCTCGGGATCGACCTGCAGGGCAACAAGATCCCGCTGTCGCTGGTCGAGGGCTCGACCGAGAACGCCACCCTGGTCACCGAGCTGCTGGTCGGGTTGCGTGAGCGCGGGCTGGACGTCACCCGCCCGATCCTGGCCTGCCTGGACGGCAGCAAGGCGCTGCGCCGTGCGGTGCTCGACGTCTTCGACGCCCCAGTCATCCAGCGCTGCCAGCTGCACAAGGTCCGCAACGTGCGCGACAAGCTCCCGCAGCGGCTGCGGCCAGGGGTCGAGCGGCGGATGCGCGAGGCCTACCACGCCGACTCCGCGCTGGCCGCCGAGGCGCTGCTGAGCGCGCTGGCCCGCGAGCTGGACAAGACCCACCCCGGCGCGGCGGCGAGCCTGCGCGAGGGCATGGCTGAGACCCTGACGGTGCTGCGTCTGGACGTGCCCCCGACGCTGGCGCGCACGCTGCGCTCGACCAACGCGATCGAAAGCATGATCTCGATCTGCCGACAGCGTTCTGGCAACGTCAAGCGCTGGCGAGACGGGACCATGGCGCTTCGCTGGTGCGCCGCCGGGATGGTCGAGGCCGGCAAGCAGTTCCGTCGCGTCAACGGACACATGCACCTGCCATCGCTGCGCGCCGCGCTCGAACGCGAGTTCACCGAAACTGTCGGAGGCGTCGTGCATGATGACCTCGTGAACGTGGCCTAACGATCGACGGGCCGCCACCGAAGTTCCACGGAATTCGGGACATCCTCGGTAGACCCTGGCCCGGTACTCGTCGATGAGACCCAAGGTAGCCGCCTCGGCGGCGAGAGTCGCGCCGCCGATGGCGATAGCGCCCTCGCCCGGCACCGTCCGCAGCCGCCCGATCTCCTCTGCGAGGCTGCCGGAAGCGAGGCGGGCGCTGCCATGGACGGCCGACAGCGTGGTGGAGAAGACCACCTTCGGCAGCGGCTTCCAGATCGCGGCCCACTGGAGCATCGAGTGGTCGAGCGAGGGGTCCTGGTCGGCGGTCTCCCAGTACAGCATCGTCTCGTACAGCCGTCGTCCCATCAGGTGGACGCCGACCTCCCGGAGCTCGTCGGTGACGAAGCGGAAGACCTCCTCATCGGGTGCCGTCCAGTCGAAGTCTCCGGCCGGACCGACGATGTAACCGTCGAGCGACACGCCCATCGAGTAGGTCACGGTGCGCATCCAGAGTGCTCCTCGCTGATGGGCTCGACTCGTCGAGCCCCACGATCACACGTCGCGCGGCAGTAGAGCCGGCTCAGCGCGCGCTTCGCGCGCCCTGGACTGCCACGTGACCTCAGCGGGCGAAGTCAGCGACGGCGGGCGCGCGCACGCGTTCCGCCAGTTCTCCCTCGCCGGTCTCGTCGTCGATCCGAGCGTCAGTGAACGACGAGCTCAACGCACTGATCTGCGCTAAGCGATCGGGTCCGGAGCGTCGACCGATGGTTCTGGGCCCGGCTGCTGCTTTAGTCCGTGAACACGCGGAACTTGACGCCGTCGGGATCGGCCAGGACGACGACCCCGTCGCCGCCGCCGTCCTGTCGTGCAGCCCCGAGCGCGACCAGCCGGTCCACCTCTGCTGCGAGATCGCGGGCCACCACGACGAGCTCGTAGTGCTGTGGCTCCATCGCGTCAACCGGCCGGACGGGCGGGCCTCCCCAGGCGACCTTCGTACCCCCCTGCGGGGACTGGACCGCCGTCTCCTCGTCCTGGTCCCACACCAGCGGCCAGTCCAGCGCCGCGCTCCAGAAGACACCGACGTCGCGGCTGCCGTGACACGCGAGCTCGCCGAGGAAGCCGCAGTCGGCGAGGAAGAAGTTCCCCGACTCGATGACGCAGAACTCGTTCCCAGCTGGATCGGCGAGGACGACGTGCCCCTCCTCCGGCCGCTGACCCACGTCGAGGTGGCGGGCGCCGAGTTCCCAGCGCGGTCGCCACCGTGAACCGCTGCTGCTCGAGACTCGTGCTGGTCAGGTGGACGTGCCTCCGGTTGAGTCCGGTCCGCTGCGCGCGGCTCGGCACGACCGCAGCCCGAGCTGCGTGTCGTTGCCGGGGACGAGCACGCCGTGGCCGTCTTCGACGACCTGCCGGCCGAGCAGGCTGGCCCAGAACGTCGCTACAGCCGCCGGGTCGTCGGAGGCGAAGGCGACCGATCGCAGTCGTACGGGCACCGTCCGACGGTAGAGCCCAGGGCAACCGGATTACGCGCAGAGCCAGCCGGCTCGGCGTGGCGCCTGGACCTATTTCTCTTGCTCCGTCCCCAGCGCTTCGTGACACGTCCGCTGGCCGCGCTACTCGCATCGCGGACGGCACCTTGCGCGCTGCCGCGCTTTCAGCAGTGGAAGGGCGCATCGCTGAGCCGATCGTCCAGGTCGGCAGCCCCGGCGTGCTTCGCCGGTGCGTGACCGACGGCCTTACACGGATGGACGGGATCGACCCCGGCCTGGTGCGGGACGTGACCACGGCCAACGTCGCCGCCTTCGTGTCCTTCCTGTCTGATCGCGAGCGGCGCCTCCCGGTCGTCTTGGTCTCCCAGGCCCGGGACGGCATCCGTCGGGTCGAGCCGGAAAAGCTCCTGACACGCCTGGCCGGCGTGTGGCACTCGACCTCCAGAGCGGCCACGTCTACTTCAGCGACAAGGCCGTCAAGAACATCCTGCGCGCCGGTCTGGAGATGCCCCGTGGCCAGACCGCCGCGGACCGGACCGACGTCGAGGAACTGGTCGTGCTTCCCGGCCTGGCGATGCCCGTCGACCTGACGATCGACGAGGAGAACCGCCAGCTGGACTGGGGCGATCGCCTGGCCGGGACGATCACTCGCGCGGGCCTCGACGTGCCGGCCGGCGACACGCCCGCAACACGGACCGACCTCGAGACGGTGTTGAGGACTCGACGTGCCGATCGGCCTCTCGTTGGACGTGCTGAACGACCGCCTGTACTACGGCGAGCTCGGCCGCGGCGTCAGCGAGGCCTCGCTCGACGGCGAAGATCCGCGCCGAGTCGGCCGGGCCACCGGCGTCACCGGTGTCACGCTCGTGCACCTGCCCGTCCAGTAGCCCAGTGCCGGCGGCCGTACCGTCCGAACGACGGCCGAGCCGGAGAACGGGGTGTTCAGTCGCTGTCCGGGACGAGCTGGATCACGAGCTCGGCTGCCGCCTCCACGCTGTCCCGGGTGTAGAGGAGCGGGAACGCGCTGTCGCGGGACCAGGGCTCGAACAGGTCGGTGTAGTGAGGGCTCTCGTGGTTGCCGGACTGCCCGGGGGCGTTCATCGCCATCGAGGCGTCCCAGTCGCCGACGTCGATCGCGATGCGGAACGTCGCCCCTCCGCTCTGGACGAAGTTCGGCCCATACGCGGTGTTGCCGACGGTGTCGCCGCTCCCACCGCGGGGAAGCGGGCCGACCGACAGCTCCTCCTGCGCGACACCTTCTAGCAGCGCCGTGAGCGGGTGGACGGCGCGGGCGACGTGGAGCCGTCCCCAGTCCCAGTCAGCGCGGTCCGAGCCGAGCAGGTCGTCGAGGTCGGCGAGCGCCGTGACCAGGGTCCGCCTGACCGCACCGGCCAGGAACCCGGTCGGGTCCGGACCGAGCCGGTCCCCGGGCGATTCCAGCAGCTCGACGTCGATGCGCGCGTCGGCGAGCAGGTCCTCCTTGCCCGCGATGGCGGCGAGCACCCGCGCGGTGTCGTCGCTGCCGGTGATCTGGGCGAGTGCCTGCGCGAGCACCGCCGGCCGGAGGTGCCGCCGGTACCAGACCTCAAACAGCGCAGCGGCCGGTGAGTCGGGTCGCAGGTCACCGTCCCAGCCGAGCAGCAGGTTCAACCCGTCGACGCGAGCTGCGTCCGGGATGTCCAGAACGCGGACCGCGGCCAGGATCCGTCGGGCAGGGACGCTGACGAAGTCCACCTGCAGGTCGAGCATGTCCTGGACGGTCGCGGCGCTCATGCGCCCGAGTACTTCGTCGATGCGATGACGGCGGTACGGGGCGGACCACTCGTAGCTGACGTGCCGGTCAGGCGGGAAGTCGTCCGGCAGGTTCATCTCGTTCGCCGTGGCGAGCCAGCCCCTCTCGGGGTCGAACGCGACGGGCAGCTCGTCCATGTCGTAGAAGCCGGCCCACTCGTAGCGGCCGTCGCCCGGCACGGGGAGCGTGCCGTCCCAGTTCGGCCGGATGGGAGTGAGCCCGCAAGGCTTCCAACCGATGTGGCCCTGGGCGTCGGCGTAGATCAGGTTCTCCCCAGGAGCACCCCACCGGTTGAGCGCCCCGAGGAACTCGTCCCAGTTCCGGGCCCGCATGTAGTCCATGCTGCCCAGGTAGGGCGCCATGCCGGGTTCGAGCCAGGCGGCCCGCACGGCGAACGCGGTGCCCTTCGCGAGGTCGCTGTGGATGACCGGCCCGTGCCGCGTGAAGGCCAGCTCGACTTCGACGGACGGGCCGCCGGCGATCTGGATCGTCTCGCGCTCGACCCGCATCGCCTCCCACCGGTCCAGGTACCGGTACTCGAGAGGGTCGTCCGGGTTCAGCTCGTAGACGTACAGGTCCTCCTGGTCGATCGCGAAGATCGTCAAGCCGAACGCGATCTGCCCGTTGTGCCCGATGCTGATGCCCGGCAGTGCCGGCTCGCCGCCGCCGATGACGTCGAAGCCGGGAGCGCTCAGGTGCGCCAGGTAGCGCAGTCCCGGAAGCGCCGCTGCCGCCCGGTGCGGGTCGTTGGCGAGCAGCGGCCGCCCGGTCGCTGTCCGGTCCCCGGCGAGGACCCAGTTGTTGCTGCCCTCGGGCAGGACCCCGCCGTGAGCGTCGCCCGGATCGGGTGGGCCGAAGGCCGGCGCAATGGTGGCCAGGTCGTACACCGCCAGGACATCATCCGGGATCGCGGCGAGGTCGAGGCCGTCGGGGATGACGACGTCCCTGTGCGGCTCACGGCGTCGCCGCAGCTCCTCCACAGCCGGCCCGTGGTTCCGGATCGTGACGGCTCGCGCGACCTCCTCGCGGAGGTTGTGGAACAGCCCGTGGCTGCGGATGCGCGTGACGTCCCGAGGATCCCAGAACGACGGCTCGTAGCCCAGCTCCCGGAACTCGACCGGCAGACGCGTCGGGTCCTCGCGCGTGAGCTGGACGAAGGCGTTGACCCCGTCGACGAACGCAGTGCTCGCACGCTTGGTGTCCGAGCCGTAGGACAGCCAGTCGGCGTGAGCATCCCCACGGAACAGGAACAGGCGCGCTGCCCGGTCACGCTCGACGTGCTCCGCGCCGAACACCTCGGACAGGCGTCCCAGCCCCCGACGGCGCCAGAAGTCGATCTGCCAGAGGCGGTCCCGCGCGGCGTTGAAGCCCTGCGCACGGAAGGCGTCGTAGGTGCTGGCGGCGTAGATGTGCGGGACGCCCCACCGGTCGACGATGATCCGCGCCGGCTCTGTCAGACCAGGCAGGACGAACGTCTGCTCGTCGAGGTCGTGCTTCCTGGCAGCGATCGCTGGTCAACCCCCTGGCTGGTGGCGGGCGGGGACGTCGGCGGGGCTCTCAGCCCTCCGACCATGCCGGCCGAGGACCAGGGCTCGAGGTGAGACCAGGATGCCATGCGGTCATCGTCGGCCCGGCAGCAGCGCCGCGCCGGTGAGCAGTTCGCGCAGCACCGACAACCCGCGGTGCACCTCGGCGAAGCTGGTGCTGAGCGGGGACAGCCCCAGCCGCAGGGCATCGGGCGCGCGGAAGTCCGGGATCACACCGGCGTCGATCAGGCGGACGTTGAGCGCCCCGGCGCCGGGGTGGCACAGCGTGACGGGGCTGCCGCGACGCGCCGGGTCGCGCGGCGAGGCGACCCTGACGCCCAGGGGCGCGAGCCACGCGTCGGCGACCTCGACAGTGTACTTCGTGAGCAGCTCCGACTTGGTGCGCACAGCCCCGATGCCGGCCTCCTCCAGCAGCTCCAGCCCCGCCAGCAGCGGCACCATCGCCAGGATCGGCGGGGTTCCGCTGAGCACGGAGCGCACCCCCGTGGCCGCCTGGTAGCCGGGCCCATCTCGAACATGTCCGCGCGGCCCATCCAGCCCTGCACCGGCTGCGACAGCCGTCCCAGGTGCCGCTCGGCGACGTACGCGAAGGCCGGCGCACCAGGACCGGCGTTGAGGTACTTGTAGGTGCAGCCGACAGCCAGGTCGGCCGCCCAGCGGTCGAGCTCGACCGGGACCGAACCGACCGAGTGGCTCAGGTCCCACAGCACGAGCGCCCCGGCGTCGTGCGCCAGCCCCGTGATGGCCTGCGCGTCGGCGACGAAGCCGGACCGGTAGGCCACATGGCTGAAGACGAGCAGCGCCGTGTCGGGTCCGACGACCTGGGCGACCTGCGCCGGCGTGATCCCGGCGCTGGTCTCGGTCTCGACCCACCGGACCGTGAGCCCCCGCTCCGCAGCGACGCCCTCGACGATGTAGCGGTCGGTCGGGAAGTTGTCGGTGTCCACGACGATCTCGCGGCGGCCGGGCTGCGCGCACCAGCTTGTACATCCGGTACGACGGTCAGGACGTCACCCGCTGTCCCGCGCACCGGCTGGTCGACGCCGGTCTGGTGCAGGTCCCCGAGGGCCGGGAGGTCTCGCCACTCTGACGAACCACAAGAACCTCCAGCTCGGCTTGGCACCGCCGAGCACAGCCGCCGCCTCGATCGAGGAGATGTACGGGGATGGCCAGGAGCCCGTGCACGTGGTGCACCGTGATCGGGGCGAGATCCCTCTGCATCGTGCGCAACAGGGACCGCAAGTCGGTGGGCGTGATGGAGCCCAGCCCGCGGGTGCCTAGTGCCGGCAGGATCCGGGTCCGCAGGTAGATCTCATAGGTTCGCCGCGACGAGGGTCGGAGTGTCTGCGCGGCCAGCCAGCGTTCGGCGTAGTTGGCGAGGGTCAGTTTGGCTCGTTGCGGGTCGACGTAGCTGCCTCGCAGCAGGTCGGCCTCGGTAGCGACGAGGAAGCGTTCGGCATCGCCTTTGCGCACGAAGGTCTGACTGCGTTCCCGTCCGTCGGCGTCGACGTAGCGGGCTCGCCAACGCTTGCCGGTTCCGTAGCGGCTGGTTCGCACCCGCGCTCCGGCGACGAGCTTCTCCCAACGGTCCTCAACGTGCGCCACGCCGGTCCCTCTCGCTCTGTTCTGCCGTCCAGAACCGCGCAGGCCGGGTCCGGTGCTAGCGCATCGTCGTCGCGGTCGCTAACGAGCTCCGGCGGGCGACCCGCAATCTGGGGATGGCTCAGCGGCTCTGGACAGCCGGCGGGATTACAGCTGCGGCGCGACCCTGCCTAGCCGGCTCGTCGGTGCCCGCTCGCCTGGGCAGCTTGAGTGCCGGATGGTGGTGCGCTGTGGCTGCTGCCGGAGAGCCAGGCGTCCAAGCGGGCCCGCGGAATGAGGATGCGGCGGCCGACGCGGACGCTGGGCAGGGAACCGTCTCGTACGCACTGCTGCACGAGCCAGCGGCTGATACCGAGCAGTTGCGCGGTCTCAGCGACGCTGAGCGTGGGTCGGTCGGCGGTCATGAGTGCTCCTCGTGGTGGTGGTGGTGCTGCGGTCCGGCGCGTTCGTTGCTCCGTTGTCACCTCGGTCGTCGGGGGCAGTGCTGCGCAGGAAACGTGCGAGGGGCCTGCCGCAGGTCGTCATGAGCCGCCTTCTGCCGGGCCAGCAAGTCCGCCACAACCAGCTGAAGGTTGCGCCGGCTGAACGCCAGAACCGGGTCCGGGCGCTTAGCCGGCACAAGGGCGCGTTCCAACTCAGCCTCCCCGTCAGGGGGCTGCGACCTGGGCAAGTCGTTGCTCGTCACAAGCACAGCGTGAGCCCGCATTCGCGGTTTGAGTCTTGCCCGCGAACTTGCCCGTCGGCCCTGGAGTCTTGCCCGCAGTCTTGCCCGACGGCCCTTGCGTCTTGCCCACCGCGCCGACCAGCCCGCCTATGACGTCACGGATGTCGGCGACGCCAAAGGCTGGGGAGGAAGCTCGCCGTTGGGCGTCGAGTCGCGCCGGACGGAGCATCACCCGCGGAATGCGTTCGGGCTGAGTGCTCGCCGCCCATGGCGAGCGACTACAACCGGCGCCGGGTTAGGGCCCGTCGCCTCAAGCGCACCGGCTTGCACCGCCGGACCGTGTACCGCCGGCTCGCTTCGCGGTGCCGCCTGCCAGGCGGCTAAGCCGGCGAGAAGGACCGCGCAGGTGATCAGCAGGATCCCGACGACGAGAACGCCCGGCTTATCCCGCCGCTCCCGGCGGTAGGCGACCACGATGAGATAGAGGCCCGCTGCCGCGTCGAGTCCCGCGAGCAGCCAGACCAACTGATTCTCCCTGTGGACAACCGAGACGAGTGCGCCCGGGCGATGCATCCTGGCATCGCCGGTCGCGGCCCGTGATCGCCCTCCGAAGCCCACGCCAGGACGCGCGGCGGTGACGGTCGGAAGGTCAGGCCGCGGCCGGCGGACATCTGCCGGTGTGAGTCTCCAGTGCCGACTTGAGCAACTGCAGACCACCACTGCAACCGGTGATCCACGCGGGGAAAGCGTCAGCCTCTGCGAGCACGCGCTCACCCGATCGGCACGCCGTGGGCACCGTAGAAGGCGATCGGATCGACGGCTTGGTCACCTGGCCGTACCTCGAAGTGCAGGTGCGGTCCGGTGGAGCGGCCCTCGTTGCCGCTGAGCGCGATGGGCTGGCCGGTCTGGACGGCTTGGCCGACGGTGACGCTCCAGCTGCTGATGTGTCCGTAGAGGGTGGTGATCCCACCGGGGTGGCCGAGCTTGACCCACTGGCCGTAGCCGCTGGCCGGTCCAACGGCCAGGACGGTGCCGTTGCTGGCGGCGTAGACCGGGTGCCGATCGGGGCCCCGAAGTCCACCCCGGCGTGCAGCCGTCCCCAGCGCATCCCGAAGCCGGAGGTGATCGGCGCGCCCGTGATCGGCCGGATCCAGCTGCCGGGCGGTCCGGCTCCGGGCGCGCTGCCGTTCGGGTCGGCGTAGGTCGCCATCAGGGTGCGGATCCGCCGGACGTAGCTCTGGGTCTCCGGGTAGAGTGGGACCCCACGGTGCTGCCGGACAGCCCCCAGGCCAGCGTACTCGCGGGCGATGTCGGCCCACAGGGCGTCGTCGAGGTAGCGATCAACGAGCTCACCGGTCGTCGGGTCCTTCGCTGCGCTGATCGCCAGGTGATAGACCGGCTTGAGGCGCTTCACCGCCTCCGGCCCCAGCCCGAGCGCGATGACCGGCTCGTTGAGCCGGCTGGCCAGCGCCTTGAAGTCGCGCTGTCCTCCTGAACCCACCGGGGGCTGCAGCCCCTCGAGAGCGTCCGCCGGGTCCCAGCCGGCGATGACCCGAGCGTCGCTGTGGGCGCTCTCAAGCCCCTTCTCGCCCGCCAGGCCCGCGGTGAACAGGTAGTACAGCAACCCGCGCACCGAGCCACCTCGAGGAAGAATTTGCCCGATCACGTCATCGCCCGGTCAGCCGAAGCGACGGGCGACCGCCGCGGCAGCTTCGTCGACCCGCGCCACCGCCCGCTGGCCGCCATCGACGACCTGCTCCAACCAGACCGGAACCGGCGCCCCGCTGTGGATGGCCGCGACCGCCTGGTTGAGGTTCACCCCGAACCGGCGCAGCGCGAGCCGCGCCTGGATCAACTCCGCCATCAACTCTGCACCGTCAGCGGTCATGGCGGCGCGGCCCGACCACTCCCCCGGTTCGTCGCCGCCCACGCCGCCCAGCAGCTGCTCGGCCATCTCCAGCGCCGCCTCGCCGACGTAGCTGCTCGGCCGTAGCCCTCGCAGCTCCGCGGCCATCTCGACCGTGCGTCGCTCAGCCGACGCGTACAGCACCTTCACCGCGTGCTCTCGAGCCGGGAACTGGTGCCGCCGATGACGGCCCAGCACCTTCGGCCCCAACGCCGACTGCCCCACCGCCGCCTCGTCCTGCTCGCCGCCCTCGCCGCTCTCGCCGCGAACTCCGACTTGCTCCGTCATCACGCACCCGCCTTCCGGTGACGGCGGCCAGACCAGGCCGCCTCTCACCCCTGGAAGGTGCGGTCTACCGCCTTTCTGTGACAGACGATCTTGAGCATTCTTCTCAGCTGCCCTCCGATCGCCCGCGCCCGGGCGAGCACCAGCACCTCCGCGACCCGCTGGTCGCACCCGACCGGTGACCGGAGCCGGCCGCGCAGCGGACGGTTTCGGTCACCGAACGGAATACCTTGCTCCGTGGCCTTCGTAGGGCTTCTGATCTTCGCTTCAGCCGCGCTGGGGCCCGCGCCTCCGGGCGCGCAAGGCCCTCGCCATCACGGGGACGGCTTCTCGCAGCTCACACCGCGGTGAGGTCCCGGACCTGCGACTTCAGGGCCTTGATCTCCGCCAGTTCCTCACTCGAGGGACCGGGTCGGGCCCCGCCGTCGACCTGGGCCTGCACGATCCACTTCCGGAGCGTCTCCGGACCGACCCCGAGCTTCGGTCCCAAGGCCTGCGCTGCGGCCCACGGCGAGGGGTAGTCGTCGAGTCGTTCCAGGGCCATCCGCAGGGCCCGGTCCCGCTGATCAGTCGGGTACTTCTTCGGCATGACATGCATCCTTCGCAAGAAAGGAAGCGGCATCAATCAAATCAAACCCGGGACGGTTCAGTGTCCACCCAGAGGGGTCAAGTCCACCCGCCGCCGCACCGACGTCCTCCACGCCATGATCCGCACCGGCACGGCCTACCAGGCGCGTCCCTCCCAGCCAGCGCCCGACCAAGCCTCAGCCGCTTGGCAACGTCATAGGGACACTCAAGTTCGAAGAGCCGCCAAGCGAGCACCAGACCCGTCCGGCGCGCCGACGACCGCCGACCGCCTCGGTGCGGACGTACTGCCCGGCACGCTGGCCAGCCGCTACATGCGCTGCGGCAAGCCGAACTGCCGCTGCAAGGCCGACTCGCGAGCCTGCACGGGCCCTACCTGCACTGGACCCGCACCGTCGCCGGCAAGACCGTGACCCGCACCCTCACCGCAGAGCAGGCCCGCCGCTACCGGCCCTGGTTCGACAACGCCCGACGCCTGCGCGAGCTGCTCACAGAACTCGAAGCCCGCTCCCTCCGCGCGTTTCCAGGCCGCCGAAGGCTGACCGGTAATGGCGGAGATATCACTCGCCTGATGTGCGGAACGTCAGTAGCTGCGCTCCTGGCGCAGCAATTTCTTCTCGATCTTGCCAACAGAAGTTCGCGGCAGATCTGTCCGGATCTCGAGCAGGGTAGGAACCTTGAAGTGCGCCAGCCTTCGACTGCAGTGCTCGAGCAGACGCTCGGGTGTCACATTGCTCCCGTCCTTGACGATGACAAACGCCTTGACGGCCTCGTCTCGAACGGCGTCAGGGACTCCGATGACCGCAGCGTCAGCGACGCAAGGGTGGTCGAGGAGCGCCGCCTCCACCTCTGAGGCGGAGATGTTCTCACCCGCCCGCTTGATCATGTCTTTCTTACGATCGACGAAGTAGACGTATCCCGCCTCGTCGATGTAGGCCGTGTCTCCGGTGTAGAGCCACCCGTCGCGGATAGCGCTGTCGGTCCCTTTCGAATCTTTGAAATAACCCTTCATCAATGTGCGTCCCGGCACGCCCTTCACTGCTAGCTCCCCCGCTGTGTTCGCCGGCAAGGTGAGGCCATCACGATCGACAACCTTTACCTCCCGGTCGAACGCTGGCAGACCCACCGAGGGCCACCTCTTGGGACCGTACAAGGGCGCAATGGTCACGACCATTGCGGCCTCGGACAAGCCGTAGTAATTCACAAGCTCGACTCTATAACGCTTCTCGAATTGATCTTTCTCCGCATCCGTCACGTTGATCGCATAAAGGACCCTGCGCAGGTAGTGGTCAGGATCCGCTTCAGAAGGTACTTGCCTGAGCAGGGTACGTACTTGCATCGCTACAAGGCTGGTTTGGGTGGCGCGATGGCGCCGGACCTGCGACCAATATCTGCTTGCGCTGTAGTTCTCGAGAAGAACGCACGTTCCACCGACCGTCAACGACGGCAATACAGTGGCGCACTGCGCGTTCACATGGAACATCGGCAACGCGGTGAGGCAGCGATCCGTGCTCTCCAGTCCAAGGCTCTTAGCGACGCGTTCCCCTGCCCGCAGGGCGTTCGCGTGGGTATGAACCACCGCTTTCGGGGCTGCCGTGGTCCCGGACGTGAAGATCATCTGCGAGGGATCCTCAGAGTTCAAGGCCACCAAGGGGCGTCGCGGGTCTGCCGCGTCCACGAGTTCCTGAAGGACATGGGCATCACCTGGTACATCCATGTCAGGCACCCCGACAGCTATCACAGGCAGGTTCGTCCATTGCGCCTGCGCGAGCCCGTCTTTCACCTGCCCCAAGAACCTGGCTGCGCTTATGACGGCGACCGACTCGGAGTAGCGGATAACGTGCGCGATTTCTGCCGGGGTGTTGCTCGTGTTTGCCGGCACCGCGACCGCACCCAGGTGAGCTAAGCCGAGCCATGTCATCAAGAATTCCGGACAATTGCCCAGCATGAGGGTAACGGCGTCGTTCTTCTTCACGCCAAGAGCAGCAAGCGCGTTCGCCGTCCGGTAAACCTGATCGGCCATTGATTCATAGCTGTAGGAGCGCGTCGTTCCGTCGGAAGACTCGAAGATCAGACAAGGTTTAGTGGGGTTCGCCTCACCTCGTTCCTCCAGCAAGTCGGGGAGTGTCCTGTTGCCCACGAAGTCGACCAATGCTATACCACTCCTTCATTTTGCTCCTGTCGTGGCGCACCGGGGAGCAGACATGCCCGTGCGTCGGGCCACGAGGACACTATGACATTGAACAGCTCCTATGGGCCGGTGACGGCCAAACTCAGGCAGTACGTACGTTTGCTCACGAACGTCACCGCCCGGTGTCGGATCCGGCATCCGGCACCGCGCCCAGCGGTCAGCGCGGGTCACGGAGCCCGATTCTCCACGGTCTTCCAGGGCCTGGCCTCGAAGTAAGTCCGCAGGGCGTTGTCGATGTATCGAAGGTCGAGCTCTGTCTTTGGACGACGGATCTCATAGAGATGCGGAAACTCGCGCCAAACCAGAATCGACTCCCAAAGCCGGATCGCCGCACTGCCGTCGGGGGCAGGCATCACGACAGGTCCGAACACGGCGTTCCCATCGGGAAACACCAGCGTTGGGACGCCATGACCGCCGTGCGTGCGCACAAGATGTTCATGGTCTGACCGAACGTCGTCATGCGTGGTTTCATCGGCGATGGCCTCATCGACTAAAGCCGGTGGCAGCCCGAGGCGGGAGACGACTCGCTTCGCCCCCTCGGTGTCGAAGACAGGCTCACCTCTGTGGAAAAACGCCTCGCCATTCTCCAGGTACCAGCGGTCGAGAAGGAGTGGTGAACGGCGTCGGAGGTAAGCACCGACCCGCATCATTGACCACCCATAAGACCAGGGCCTCTCCCACGGGAATAGCTTTCCCTCCCCTCGGTTGACGGTCTCGAGGCTGAAGAACCGCCACGTTATCTCGATGCCCGTCTGCTCACGGACACTGCGCATCCAGCGCGAGGCCTCGAATGCCCAGGGGCACATCGGGTCAAAGAAGAACTCCACGGCCCCAGCATTTCCGCCTTCTTGCATCCTTGCCCCTTGTGTGTAGTAGATCTAAGAGTGCAGGGAACGAAACTAAGCCCATTCCTTCAGCGATACAGCAATCTCGCGTCCCGGATAGCCCAGATCGTCCTGTAGCGCGTCATTTGCCAGGCCCTGCTCAGCGACGGTATCATCTGCAATCGCTTCGCGGAACCGCTGCGCGGGCTCGGTGAGCGCACCCATGTTCGATCAGGCCGTGTTCACTGTGCGCCTCGAGTGCCTGGTCAAGATCGGCGTCGCTCCAGCCACGGGTCCTCGCGTAGGACTTGAATGGCAGACCATGAGCGAGATCGTTGACGATGCATGGCTGTGGCGCAGTCAGCCCGCGGGCGCTCCAAGACAAGATGTGCGAGTCCCGTCGGTGTTCCCGATACAGGTCCGCAGCGCACCACAAGTCGGCGAGTGGATCATCCACGTATCCGACGGCACAAAGCCCCGCGAACAGACCGAGATCCGCAGGTAGTGGTGGGCTGAGTGCGTGCCGAATGCGGCAGATGCCCTGTCAGATAGGGGAATCGGGGTTGTCGAGACCTGATTCGGACCTTCCTGAAGGGCACCTGCTGGGTGAGCAGAGTACGGGGACAGAAGCGCAAGGCCAAGCAGTCACGGCGCGTGTACGGATCGGGGCGCCGGACGCCTCGTTGACCGGACTGGCCGGTCTGGTGGCGGTTGATGAACTGTCCGAGGGCTGGGCATGGTGGCCGAGCTCGACGACGGGATCAGACCGATCAAGCAGCGTGCTCGAGGGCTGACCGGCGGGCATCTGCTGATGGGGATGGCCGCCGCGCAGCTGGTCGGGCAGGACTGCCTGGCCGGGGGATGGACCGGGTCCGAGGCGACGACGGCAGCGCCCTGCTGAGCCAGGCGCCGGTGGCGCTGAGCACGACCGCCGCCTACCTGGCGGGCCGGTTCGGACCGGCGCAGCTGACCGGGTTAGAGACCGCCCTGGCGGGCATCTACCGCCGCTGGCTGGCGCGGGTGCCGGCAGCGGTACGCGCCCCAGCTGGTGCTGCGGGACCCAACCATCGATCTGGACGCCTCCGACATCGAGGTGTACGGCCGGACCAAGCAGCAGGTCGGGTGGACCTACGCCGGCGTCAAGCCCGGCCGGGTGCATCTGGCCAGCTGGGCGCAGGCCGCGCTGCCACTGGCCGCGGACCTGATCGCCGGTAACGTAACGAAGACGTCCGACCCGAGGCCGGCAAGTTGCTCGAGCGGGCGCTACAGGTGCTGCCGGCGCAGGTCTGCGGCCGGTTCCGAGTCCGCGCCGACACCGGCTACTTCGACGCCGCACTGGCTAACACCGCCGGTGCAGCTGGGCTGTGACTTCGCGAGACGGCGGCGACCCGAGGGCGATCGCCGCGAAACGCAATCCCGCTGCCTGGCGGGCACTGTCAGCTGTTCCCACAGCGACTGGCAGGACGCCCGGGGATGCCCGGCGCGCAGGTCGCGGCTTGCGACTACGCCCCCGCCGGCTGGCCACCCGACACCTAGACCATCATCCGCCGGGTAAAGGTTCCCCTCGACCAGCTCAGCGAGGACCCGCGGTTACGACGACGGCGGACCGTCGCGAAAGACCAGCTCGCCCTAGCGCTGGGCGGCGCCGCTGATCATGTCTGGGCGGTCAGCTTCATCGTCACCAACATCCCCGCCGACTTCGGCGACTACGTCGGCCTGGAAGCGTGGTTCCGGAACCGGACCAGCATCGAAGAACGCCGCGCGAGGCCAAGCACGGAGGCGGGCTCAACCACCCGCCTCCGCCGACCTGAGCGTCAACAAGGTCTGGATGTGGGCCGGGCTGCTGGCCGGCGCCCTCAGCGTGATGCTGCAGTCCCTGACCGGCCGGGACCGGCGAGCCCACGCCCCCGGCCGAGTGTGAATCGGGACCCTGCGACATCATCTGCTCACCATCCCGGCCGGCTGAGATCACCCACGCCCGCGGCCTCACCCGGCCAACAGACGCTGCAGGCCGTCCTGAACCGCCTGCGAGCCCTGCCCGCCCCCACCTGAACCACCAGCCCCACCCCGACGACCAGGACCTCGGAGACACCGACCAGCGCGTCGGCCGCTTCCGCACGCTCACCGTCGCCGGCAACGAAGCCGCGGCCAGTCGACCACAATTAAGATCATCCGGTAGGTGCGAGTCTGGGTCTGACCGGACCTAATCTAATGCCCTCGTCCAGGATGCCTTGACAGAGGGCGGTGTAGGCGGACTTGAGTTCGTCCATGTAGCGGGCGTGCTCGGCGGACAGAATCCGCTGCAACTTCTCCCGGACGAGCACATGCGTCTTGTCGGGCTCGTCACCGAAAGCCCGCCCAGGGCCGTCGTCGCGGCGACCAGCTTCTCAGGCGGTGTCAGGTCGAACGCTGCGGCAATGGCTTTCAGGTCCCGATAGGGCCGGTCGACCACGTCCCGCAGGACTTCGAAGGCGAGGTCCTCGTTCGACCTGCACAAGTGATCCGGCTCGCCTTCTGAATCCCCACGCTGCCCGCGATGTCGGCGAGCGAAGTCCTGCTCAGGCCGTGCTCGGCGAAGAGCGCAGCGGCCACGCGGATCACCTCCTGCCGCCTCCTGCCGCCTCCTGCCGGCGCCCGGAGCCCGCGCCCCCCGTTTGCGCGCAGCATGACCACCACCAACTCCGGGATCCGGCACGCCGGGACGAACTGCTCACCCTGCCCGTCGGTCCCTGAGCCGGTCAAACCGGCTCGCCGACTGCTCCGCCGCGTAGCGGTGACGAGGGCGTTTGACAGCCTCCCCGCGGCGCCTATGGTGAGGGCGATCGACACCTGCCGGTCGGTAGGTAGCCCGCACAGGAGGGACGCGATGGCTGTCACAGGTCGCGTCGCTGCTCCTGCTCAAGCGCGTATCGCGAGACGGATACGTAACGTCGTCGAGCCCATCGCTGGATGCAGCATCTTCTCTCCTGAGGCGCATCAGGAGTACACCCAGTTGGGCCTGCCCTCAAGCGAGATTTTCCACGCCGGCGTGCACATGCTGCACTTCGAGACCTACGTGATGACACGGTCAGCCTGCCTCGGGCCAGCGCCTGCAGAAGTCGTCGCGGCCGCCTTCGCCGTCTTCCATCCGGCGGAGGTGGTGTCGGCAGTCAAGAGATGGCGTGGGAGCACCACGCCGGAAGTGCTCCAGCAGGCACGGCAGCGAGGGGCCGTGGCGGCCCTTCGGCGAGCGCTGGGCGAACCGACGTCCGAGGTCGAGAGAGCCGTCGAGCTCCTGCAGCAGGCCACGAGTGTGCTGCGTCTGGAGGGAAGACCTCTGTTCGCCGGACTGCGGTCTCTCGGGTACGTCGGCGAGCCTCTCGCTGACCTATGGCGCGCGGCAGACCTGTTCCGGGAGCACCGCGGCGACTCGCACATCTCGTCATGGACAGCGCGTGGCCTCGATGCGGCTCAGAGCTGTTTGCTGAACGACATGGCGCAGGGACTTCCAATCAAGTCGTACGTGCGCACCCGCGGCTGGTCCGAGGCAGAGCTGGACGACGCCGTCGAGAAGCTGGCTCGACGCGGCCTGGTGGACGAGGGTGGACTTACGGAGGTTGGGCGCGCCTTCCGGGACAACCTCGAGGACCACACGGACGCTCAACAGCACGTGGCGGTCGAGGCGCTCAAGGACGATGTCACGGAACTGCTGACGCTGCTCACGCCGATCAGCGAGGCCATCAGACGAGAGGGTGGATATCCCGGACGAGAGTTTGTCGAAGGTCTGCGGGACTGGGCATGAGCTTCGGGTCGCGCAGAGCTCAGCATGTTCTCCTCGGGGTGTCGTTCGGCAGCTCACGACACCCCGAGCCGGGCGGGCGTAGCCAGCCGGCCCGGATCCAGGTGCGGCACGGTACAGAGGGCCGTGCGCCGGAGCAGGGACGATGCAGCCGTGCACCGCTGGCCCCCCGAAGGAAAGGAATTACCTTCCCATGACCCTCGACCATGTCGACTTCTACTTCGATCCGATCTGTCCTTACGCCTTCGAGACGTCGAAGTGGATCCGCGAGGTCCGGGCGAAGCTCGGCCTAGACATCTCCTGGCGGTTCTTCAGTCTCGAGACCGTCAACCTGCCGGAGGGCAACAAGCTGCCCTGGGAACGCTCATGGTCGTGGAGTTGGTCCATGATGCGGATCGCAGCGCATCTTCGTCGGCTCGACCCGGACCTCATGGACAGGTGGTATCTGCTCAACGGCACGAGCTTCTTCGAACAGGGTGAGCCGGTCTTCCTGCCCGAGGGAGCCAGGGCTGTCGTGAGGAAGCTCGGCTTGGCGGACGACGTCGTCGACGAAGCGCTTGCCGACGACAGCACCCATGCCGAGGTGAAGAGCGACCACGACCGCCTGGTAACGGAGCACGGTGGCCACGGTGTGCCGACCCTCGTCTTCCAGGACGGGCAAGCGCTCTTCGGTCCGGTGGTCATGCCCGCTCCCGAGGGAACTGCCGCTCTGGAGCTGTGGGAGACCGTAAACGGCTGGCTGCGATTGCCTCACCTGTACGAGCTCCGGAGGCCCAAGACGGAGTCTGACCTGCAGCACATCGACCGTCACATCGCGAACTACAACAGCCTTCGCCCGTGGCGTCCCACCGGTCATCCCGCATCCTGACTGCACCCGCTAGGGGGACCGCACTCGCGACGTCCTCCCCGAGGTGACGGGGCTCTTCCATGACCGACACGCCCACCATGGGCACCATGCTCCATAGGGCTGCCGCGAACTTCGGCGACAACGAGGCCCTCGTCTTCGGCACGAGGTCCGTCACCTACCGGCAGCTCGACCGCAGGGTGAACCAGCTGTCCAACGCCCTGCAGGCCCACGGCGTCAGCAAGGGCGGCATCGTGGTGGTGCTCGCAAAGAACCATCCGGAGTTCTTGGAGGCGCACTACGCATGCGCTCGTCTCGGTGCTGTCCTCTGCCCGGTGAACTACCGCCTGGCAGCGAGGGAGGTGGCTGAGATCCTCAACAGCCTACATGTGCAGGTGCTCATGCTCGATCGCGACCACGTCTCGTGGTTCCGCGACGCCATAGCTCCGTCGCTCGAGTCGACCGCGTACCCCGTGGTGTGCTTCGGGGAGTCGACAGACACGGGCCTCTCGTACGAGGCGTTCATCAAGCCCGGGCGCTCCGCGGAGCCGAATCCTCCTTATCCGGTCGACTCCTCGGATGCCGTGGTCATGCTGCACACGTCAGGGACGAGCGGTCTCCCCAAGGGGGCGCTGATCTCGCAGGCGAGCACGGTGTGGTGCGGCATTGCCGACATGCGCCACTTCCCGTGGTCCCGGGACGATCGCCTTCTTCAGTCGATGCCGTTCATGCACGTGGGGGGGCTCCACATGCTCACGACGGCCGCGTTGTACCAGGGGATCCCCGTGGTCATCCAGCCGCAGTGGGATGCCGAGGAAGCGGTGGAGACGATAAGCCGGAACAGGTGTTCCGCGTTGTGGCTGCAGGAGCGCATCCTCGACGACTTGGTCGAGGTGGCCGCGGAGCGACCGGCGAAGGTGGCCTCTCTGAAGAAGTTGATGACCGCAGCTGGTCCCGGCAGCAGCGAGTTCGTCGACTCTGTGATGCGCACGCTGGCCCTAGACGAGATCCGTTACATGTACGGGCTGACGGAGGCGGCCGGAACGGTGAGCATGACGGATTCGACCGAGGACCTGGTCGGACGCCCCGGCAACATGGGGCGTCCGGTCTTCTTCGAGGACATCAGGCTGATCGACGAGTCCGGGTCGCCCGTCGCGGTGGGTGAGCCGGGGGAGCTGCTGCTCCGCGGCCCCAACGTGTTCCTCGGCTATCACGGCATGGCCGACGCCACAGAGGCCGCCCTCCAGGACGGCTGGTTACGGACCGGAGACCTGATCCGGATGGACGACGACGGCTGCCTGTTCTTCGTGGACAGAAAGAAGGACATGGTCAAGAGCGGGGGCGAGAACGTCTTCCCGGCAGACGTCGAACCCCGGCTCCTCGCTGTCAACCCGTCCCTCACCGATCTGGCCATCGTCGGCGTTCCCAGCCCGGAGTGGGGGGAGGAGGTGGTGGCGTTCGCCGTGGTGCGGCCGGGCGCCACCTGCTCCGACGCAGAGATCCGAGAACGTGGCAGGACCGTGCTGGGCGGGTTTAAGTTGCCGAAGCGGGTCATCTTCCTCGAGGAGATCCCGAGGACACCGGTCGGCAGGAAGGTACGTAGAGCGGAGCTGCGTGAGTTAGCGCTGCGCACGAAGCCGTCGTGATGCGCAGCGGCCGGCCGGGAGCCGGGCCTCTGTGTACCCGACGCCGCCTGCGCCATGGCGAGGTTGACCAGCGCCAGCTCGAGCAGCGCGCCCGCGCCGGTGAGGAAGTAGAAGCGGGCCCCGACACCTTGGCACCGCGGTCGAGGTCGATTGCCCCGAGCAGCCGGCCGAGCTCGACGTGGTCGCGGGGCTCCCACCCGTCGTACGACGGGGGCTCCCCGTGCTCGCGGAGCACGACGTAGTCGTCCTCGCCACCGGCGGGCACGCCGTCGCCGACGACGTTGGGCACCGCCAGCTGCGCGGCGCGCAAGGCGGCGTCCGCGTCACCTTGGGCTGCCTCCGCGGCGCGCACCTACTCCTTGAGCTCCTGCGCCCGGGCGATCATCGCCGACCGCTGCTCGGCGGTGGCGGATCTGATCGCCTTGCTCGCGGCGTTGCTCTCGGCCCGCAGCGCGTCGGGCGAAGCCGGTGCGATGCCGCAGTTCTCCTTCGGCAAGGCGCAGCGGCGGGTCTCGGTCTTCTACTTCTACGTGTGGGACGCCGACTTCGGCCCGGGCTTCATCAAGATCGCACCTACTTCCCGTATCCGATCAAGGTGTGGGTCAACGGCCACGAGTGGGCCAAGCAGCAAGCGACCAAGGCCGGGATCGGGTTCACCGCGCTGTCCAACGGCTTCGCCAGCACCGACGACCCGGCAGCGTTGCAGGCGATCTGCGACCGGCTCGGTCCGGGCACGATCAACGTGTTCTTTGAACGCTGGATGGCCCGGCTGCCGCTGCCGCTGGACCCGCCGGACCGGGCCGCCGGGTACTGGTGGGAGCTGTCGATGCGCCAGATCGAGGTGTCCCGCACGATCGTGTTCGACGCCCCACGGCACGGCCGGGCGTTCTTCGAAGCGCTGGTCGCCGACAACCTCGGGATCGGCCGGCCCGACGAGGTGTCGCTGATCTTTGACCGGCAGGTCCGCTCCACCACCGAATCAGGCTTCGTGACCAAAGTCGTCAATCGAGACCGTGATCAACTCCCCGACCGACCTGGGTTGCCTGCGCCGCCTGCAACATCTGGACGACCTGCAGGCCAAGGCCCGTGCAGCCAACCGCCGCCTGGTGGATGCTGAACGGGTCGGCCAGGGCTGTGTCCTTGCGAGCCCAAGCCTTTGAGCGGGTCGCGCTGCCGTCGATGAACGCCGACGGCAGGAGGGCCCCGGCCCTGCGCTTCGGCGACCTCGGGTCATGGCCCTGGTCGGCGCACTCGGCATCGGGCTGCACGCCGCAGTCGGCATCACCAACCGGAGCCTGCGACCGCAGGTCGCCGGCCTGCTCGGGCAGCCCTACAACCGCAACCAGATGAGCTACGACCTGGTTCGGCTACGCCGCAACGGGATGCTCGAACGGCTCCCGCACAGCAACACCTACGTCCTCACCGAAGAAGGACAGCGCGTCGCGATCTTCTACACCAAAGTCCACGACCGCCTCCTGCGACCGCTGCTGGCGGCGAACGCCCCGCCAGCGCCTCCAGAGCTGCGCGACGCGCTGCGCACCATCGACCGGCACGTGAAGAACAACAGCGAGCAAGCCCGACTCACTGCCGCCTGAAATTCAAGCAAGGTGTCGGCGTCCTAGCGACCAAGGATCGCTAGCCTCGGGCTTTCACAGGGGTCGTAGATCACGTGTGTCGTTGGACTGAAAAGTGCTCCTGCTCAGCCAGACTCGGACTTGCTAAGGGTCACGAGGCGAGCGAGCGAGGAGCACCTTCCAGGTGAGTAATCGTAGGCGGTACTACCCAGCTGTCCAGCCTGACGCGGACGGCGATGGGCTGGTGTCTCACGCCGGCGCGTTGGCGCTTGTCGAGACGGCCCAGGCTGCCGGGCTGGACCGTGGCCTGGCCCGGGCGTTGTCGCCGTGGCGCAAGCCGACCGCGGTCCACGACCCGGGCAAGGTCGTGCTGGACCTGGCCGTGGCTCTGGCGGTGGGTGGGACGTGCCTGGCTGACATCGCGCTGCTGCGCGAGCAGCCCGGCGTGTTCGGTCCGGTCGCCTCCGACCCGACGGTGTCGCGGGCGATCGACGCGCTGGCCACCGATGCCCCCGCCGCGCTGGCCGCGATCGGCGCCGCCCGGGCGGCGGCCCGCGCCCAGGTGTGGGCGCAGGCGGGCAAGGCTGCGCCGAACGCCGATGTCACAGCTGCCCGGCCGCTGGTCATCGACGTCGACGCCACGCTGGTCACCGCGCACAGCGACAAGGAGGACGCCAAGCCGACGTACAAGCGCGGCTACGGCTTCCATCCCTTGTGGGCCTTCGCTGACCACGGCCCGGACGGCAGCGGCGAACCGCTGGCGGTGCTGCTGCGCCCGGGCAACGCCGGGAGCAACACCGCGACCGACCACATCACCGTGCTCAAGCAGGCTCTAGCGCAGCTGCCCGGTCATGTCCCGGGCCGGCGCCCCGGCCGCAGCATCCTGGTGCGGATCGACGGCGCCGGCAGCACCCACGCGCTGCTGGACTGGCTCACCGGCCAGCGACTGTCCTACTCCATCGGCTTCGGTCTGCCGGCCCACACCGGCGACCTCGTCGCGAAGATCCCCGACCAGGTGTGGCAGCCGGCGTATGACAGCGACGGCCAGGTCCGCGACGGCGCGTGGGTCGCCGAGCTCACCGACCTGCTGAACCTGTCCGGCTGGCCCAAGGGCATGCGCGTCATCGTCCGCAAAGAACGACCGCACCCCGGTGCGCAGCTGCGCCTGACCGACGCCGGCGGCATGCGCCTGACCGCGTTCGCGACCAACACCGCCCGCGGCCAGCTCGCCGACCTGGAACTGCGGCATCGCCGCCGGGCCCGGTGCGAGGACCGGATCCGCTGCGCCAAAGACACCGGCCTGGCGAACCTGCCGCTGCACGACACCGACCAGAACCGGATCTGGTGCGCCATCGTGAGCCTGGCCTGCGAACTCACCGCATGGATGCAGATGCTCGCCCTCGCCGAGCATCCCGCCCGCAGGTGGGAACCCAAACGCCTCCGGCTACGGCTGCTGTCCGCAGCCGGCAAGCTCACCCGCACCGGCCGACGCACCCGGCTGCACCTGAACAGCCACGGCACCTGGACCCAACTCCTGCTCGGCGCGATCCGAAGCCTGCAAGCCCTACCCGCGCCCGCCGACTGACCCGCCACCCCTGTCCCGACGACAGCACCATCCCGGACCGTGGAACCGGCGCCCCACCGAGCGACCTCGGACGATCTGTCACACCCCGACGGCATCATCAACGCCGAACAGGCACCCGCGACCGACCGCAAGACCACCAACCAAGATCATGAAAGACCGAGGCTAGCGGGATCCTGGCCACGAGCGACCTCCAAAAACAGGACGGGCGTTCGGCATTTCGAACGCCGGGTTGGATGCCGAACGCTGCTCCGAGAGCATCGCAGTGTCAATGCCTGATGCGACCCAGATCACCAACATGGACTTGACCCCTCTGGGTGGACACCGACAGCGTGGGCTTGACCGCCCGCGATGAGGAGTCCGAAGTGGCAGCAGGGCAGCGGCGGAAGTTCACGCCGGAGTTCAGGCAAGAGGCGGTCAGGTTGGTGCTGGATACCGGCCGGCCGGTGGCGCAGGTCGCTCGTGACATCGGGGTGGTCGAGGGGACGCTGGGCAACTGGGTGAACCTGTGGCGCTCCGAACACGCCGGTGAGGAGCCTGAGCTCAGCGTCAGCGAGCGGGCCGAGCTGGCTCAGCTGCGCCGGGACAACCAGACGCTGCGGATGGAGCGCGAGTTCTTGAAAAGAGTAGTCATGGCGCCGTCGGCGCCACCCGGTGGGATGAGAATCGGGCGTGGACGTGCGGCTCGGGGCGGGTCACCATGGCGGTGGCGTCGTCCGTGCTCAACGTCGCTGCCGCTTGGTGCTGCGAGCCCGAAAAAAAGTATGACGTGGAGGTCTGCGGCACCCGGTCGTGCTGCCTCGAGCGCGAACTTCAGACTCCTTGACCGACAGTCCTCCGACGGGCGGCGCCCCGCCGACAGGAGGTTGCTCATGGACAAGCTGGTGGAGTACTGCGCAGGTCTGGACGTGCACCGCGACACGGTGGTCGCGAACCGTGCGCAAGCCCCGCGCCGATGGCGGCCGGGCCAGCAAGACGTTGACGTTCCCAACGACCACGGCCGGGCTGGTCGCGCTGGGTGACTGGCTGACGACCGAGCAGGTGACCTTGGTCGGGATGGAGTCGACCGGGGTGTACTGGAAGCCGGTGTTCTTCATGTTGGAGGACCGGGTGCCCGAGGTGTGGCTGCTCAACGCCGAGCACCTGCGCAACGTCCCGGGCCGCAAGACCGACGTGGCGGACTCGGCGTGGATCGCGCAGCTGATCGAGCACGGGCTGGTGCGGCCGTCGTTCGTGCCGCCACCCTCGATCCGCGAACTGCGTGACCTCACCCGGCACCGCCGGACGCTGATCGAGGAACGGACCCGGGTGATCCAGCGCCTGGAGAAGGTGCTGCAGGACGCCGGGATCAAGCTCAGCTCGGTGGCCTCGACGTTGCTGACCAAGACCGGCCGGGCGATCCTGGATGCCCTGCTGGCCGGCGTGTCGGATCCGGTCGAGCTCGCCGAGCTCGCCAAGGGCCGGTTGCGGTCGAAGATCCCGCAGCTGACCGAGGCGTTGCGGGGGACGTTCCGGGTCGACCACCACGGGCTGCTGGTCGGGCAGATGCTCGCCCACGTCGACTTCCTCGATGAGGCGATCGTGACGCTCGACGCGCGGATCACCACGACTGTCGCACCCTACGAGCCGGTGCTGGAGCGGGTCGTCACGATCCCCGGGATCGCGCGCAAGACCGCCGTAAGCCTGGTCGCCGAGATCGGTGTCGATATGGACAGGTTCGCCACCCCTGGGCACCTGGCGTCCTGGGCCGGGATCTGCCCGGGCAACAACGCCTCCGGAGGCAGACGCAAGTCCGGCCGGACCAGGCACGGCTCGGCATGGCTCAAGACCGCGCTGACCGAGGCGGCACAGGCGGCCGCCCCGCACCAAGGGCACCTACCTGGCCGCGCACCACGCCAGCATCCGCGGCCGACGAGGAACGCACAAAGCGATCGGCGCGACCCGCCACGACCTACTTGTGGCCTACTGGCACGTCGTGCACGACCAGGTCGACTACATCGACCTCGGTGGCGACTGGGCCACCCGCCGGCACTCCGAAGAGCACCGCGTACGCCGGCTCGTCCGACAACTCAACGCCCTCGGCCAACACGTCACCGTCACGCCCGCGACCGCCGGCGCCACCTGACCACAGGCCCCCGCCGGTGGGCCTGTGCTGGGGGGATTCTCACTTCAGTGGCGGCCTTCTTCGCGACGGAGCAGAACCGGTGAGCAAGTACCGGCTGGTCCTGGCGGAGAAGGCGAACTTCCCGATCGTGATGATGTGCCGACTGCTCAAGATCGCCCGGGCCGCCTACTACGCCTGGATCGACCGGCCGGCCTCGGCGCGGACGGTGCGGTCTGAGTCCTTGACCGAACGGATCGCGGTCTTGCACGCCGCCTCTGACGGGACCTACGGCTCCCCGCGGTTGCTAATCGACCTGCGCGCTGGGGGCCTGGTCGTGTCAGGCAAGACGGTCGCCAAGACCATGCGCAGCAGCGGGTTACGTGGCTGCGCTCCGCGCCAGTGGCGCACCACGACCGTGCCCGAGCCCGACCCGGCGAACATCCCGCTCGACCGGGTCAAGCGCCAGTTCGACCAGGGCCGCGTCGACGCAGTATGGGTCGGAGGTGTCTACATCCGCACCTGGGCCGGCTGGCTCTACCTCGCGACGGTGATCGACGCGCACTCCCGACGAGTGGTCGGCTGGGCGCTGGCCGAGCACATGCGCGCCAGCCTGGTCACCGACGCCCTGACCATGGCGGTCGTTCAACGAGGCCACCCGATCCGCGGGGTGATCTTCCACTCCGACAGAGGTTCGCAATACACCTCCGGTGAACTGCGGAAGGTCGCCGCACATCACGGCGTGCTGCTCTCGGTCGGCCGGACCGGGGTCTGCTGGGACAACGCGATGGCCGAGTCCTTCTTCACCACGCTGAAGAACGAGCTCATCTACCGACACCCGTGGCCGACCCAGGCGCGGGCCGGCACGGCCGTCATCAACTGGATCGAAGGCCGCTACAACAGGCGCCGGCGGCACTCAGCGCTCGGCATGGTCAGCCCGGTCGAGTTCGAGAACGCACGACACACTGCCGCTCAGGCAGCGTGACACGTGTCCACCCACAGGGGTGAAGTCCAACACCGTCATCTGGGTTGCAGTCTTCACATCACGGAAGCCCGATTCGGCCACCGTCGCTCGCGCCGGCACGGTGCCGCCGTGAACCGCGGCCCGGGCCGCCCCCGGGCGTCGGCTCGTCGGGACCAGCAACAACAGCGGAAGGTCGCCATGTCGCACGATCAAGACGCTCCGCTCCACCAGCACCCTTTGACGAAAACGGCCGGCGGCGCTATTCAGCCCAGGGGGATGGGCCTGTGACCAGCGACCAGCAGGTGCGCAACGCCATCGTCGTGGGGTCCGGTCCGTCCGGCTACACCGCGGCCATCTACCTGGCCCGGGCGGCGCTCGAGCCCCTGGTCTTCGAGGGGTCCGTCACCGCCGGTGGAGCGCTGAGGAACACCACCGACGTGGAGAACTACCCGGGCTTCCCGGACGGCATCATGGGCCCTCAGCTGATAGGACGACCTGCGCAAGCAGGCCGAGCGCTTCGGGGCCGAGCTGGTCACCGACGACGTCACCGAGCTCGACCTGGCCGCTGACCCCAAGGTCGTCACGGTCGGCGACACCACCTACTACGCCAAGACGGTCGTGCTCGCGATGGGCTCGGCCTACCGCAACCTGGACGTCCCCGGCGAGGAGGATGTCCCGAGTTTCGTGGAAAGGGCTATCCGGATCACGGCAGTAGTCGGGACCGTCCGGTGTCGCGCCAGGGACGGTCAAGGGGTTCTGCCGCAAGGCTTACCGGCCACACAGGCCGCCTGGGCGGGGGCGTTGACACGGGGTGTGGGTTCGAGACCTTGATGAGCTGGCGCATCGTGGTGGGTGGCGCGGTCACGGCGCCTTCGAGGAGCCGGAGGAAGAGCAGTCCGCGAGCGCGCGAGTGCCGGCGGTTGAACCGGAAGGTGAACTCATCGAGGTAGGCCTGCAGGTGCTCCGCGGAGACGCCGGACTGGTGGGTGCCGGCGAGCCAGCGCTTGAGCAGGCTCGCGACCCGATGGACTCCAGGCAGCACCTCATGGGCGTGCAGGCCAGAGCGCTTGATGTTGAAGGGCTTGTGCCCGAAGGTGTCGGCGATCGCGGGCGGGTAGGAGCGCAGCGCGTCGCTGATGACGACCGAGCCTGGGGCGATATGACGGTGCAGGAACTGCCCGAGGTGCTCGGCGTCGATCTTCGGTATGACTTGGAGCCGGCAGCGGCCGAACGCCTTGTTCTTGGACTCGACGGCGATGACCACGTACGCCTTGCCGGGCGCTCCGCGGCCGCGCTTTCCGCCAGTCTTGACGCCGCCGATGAACGTCTCGTCGACCCCGACGTCCCCGCTGAGCAAGTCCACGGAGGTGCGCCCCATCGCGGTGCGCAGCTTGTGGCAGATGGCTCAGGCGGTCTCGTAGGACCCGAGCCCGAGCAGTGGCCGCAAGGACGCAGCACTGACGCCGTTCTTCGTGACGGCCATCAGCCAGGCCGCCTCGAACCACACCGTCAACGGCGTGCGCGTGTCCTGGAAGATCGTGCCGGCGAGCACCCGGACGCGCTTGCGGCAGCCACCGCACGACCAGCCGCCCTTCGGCAGTCGCCAGCCCTTCTCGGAGCCACAGTGCGTGCAGCGGAACCCGTCAGGCCAGCGCAGCCAGTCCAGATAGTCCAGGCACGCCTCGTCGTCCGGGAACCACGAGCGCACCACAGCGAGGTTGCCGGGGTAGTGCACCCCGGCCACCGGCGAGCGCATCGGCATCGCCGAAGTCTACTGCCGTGATCCGGATAGCCCTTTTCGTGGAACTTCGGTGGCGGCCCGATCGTGTCAGGCGACGTTCACGAGGTCATCTTGCACTAGGGGTCCGACAGTTTCGCGAACCTCCCGCTCGAGTGCGGTGCGAAGCGCCGGAAGGTGCAGGTGGCCGTTGACACGGCGGAACTGCTCTGCCCAAGCTCGGCGTAGGTGACCTGCCGATCGCCGTCCACGACCGCCACCGACGACGCGTGCTCGGCGTAGCAGCGCAGCAGCAGGCCCGCCACGGTGACGCTCGGCACCGGCCTGACCGGAGCCGCCTGGGCGGGCCCCGCCATCAGTCGCGGGAAAGGATCGTCACGCAGACCGCAGCAGGGTCGGGACCGAGGTATCCCCCACCGTTCTCCGCCAGACCGACACGCGCGCCCTGCACCTGCCGGTCACCCGCCTGTCCACGCAGCTGCTCCGTCAGTTCCACGAGCTGCGCGCACCCGGTGGCGCCCACCGGGTGCCCCTTCGAGATCAGCCCCCCGCTGGTGTTCACCGGGATGCGTCCGCCGAGCGTGGTGTCCCGTGCCGCCAGCAGCTTCGGCGCATCGCCGAGAGCACACAGCCCGAGCTCCTCCATGATGATGAGCTCCGCCGGGGCAGCCGCGTCGTGGACCTCGACGACGTCGAGGTCCCGCGGCCCCAGACCGGCCATCTCATACGCCTTGGCGGCCGCACGCTCTGCCGCCGAGTCGGGCCAAGCCCCCACGCGGCCCGAGACCAGGGACGACGCACGTACGCGCACGCGGGGCGCCTGGCTCCGTGCGGCGAACTCCTCCGAGCACAGCACGACGGCGGCAGCCCCGTCGCCGATAGGGGAACACATCAGCAGGGTGAGGGGGTCGCTGACCATGCGGCTGCCCAGCACCTCCTCCACCGTGACCAGGCTCCGGTACTGCGCCCTGGGGTTGAGCGCGCCGTGCTGGTGGCTCTTGACCGCCACCGCTGCGAAGTCCTCGGCCGTGGCGCCGGTGCGCGCGGTGTAGCGCTTGCCCATGTCCGCGTAGACGTCCATGAAGAAGGACCGGTCGGTCCCCGCCTCGGCGTTCGGGTCGTCGCGATAGATCTCCGCCTTCAGCTCGTCGAGACCCTCGAGGTCGACGGCCGTGCCGATGGCCTCGAACGACCGCTTCTTGTCCGGGTGGGTCAGCTTCTCCGCGCCGACGGCGAGGGCGACGTCGACCTGACCGGACGCCACGGCCATCCACGCCAGGTGGGCAGCTGTCGAAGCGGACGCGCAGGCGTTCTCCACGTTGACCATCGGGATGCCGAGCAAGCCCGTCTCTCGCAGCGCCACCTGCCCGCGGACCATCTCCTGCCCGGTGAGCAGGCCCTGCACCGCGTTTGCGAAGAACACCATCTCGATGTCCTCGACGGCGGCACCCGCGTCGGCCAGTGCGGTGTCGGTCGCACGGACGGCGAGCTTGCGCACCGAGCTGCCCGGGAACTTGCCGAACTCCGTCATGCCGACGCCGCTGATGAACACGTCTCTCATGATGCTGCTCCTCTGGTTGCTTCAGGCGACGGCGAGTCCGCCGTCGATGGCGACGATCTGTCCGCCTAGCGGTCCCACTCATACCCGTCCAGCAGCGCACCGGCCGCGACCATGTACTGGATGGTGGGCGGACCCTCCTCGAGCCAGTTCAGCCGGGCGTCGCGGTAGAGGCGCTCGATCGGGTGCTTGCGGGTGTAGCCGATGCCGCCGAAGGTGAGCAGCGCCGTGTCGGTGACCCGTCCGACCGCCTCGAGCCCGAAGAGCTTGCACATCGACGCCTCCGCGGGAATCCGCAGTCCACGGTCCCACTTCTGCGCCGCATCCGCGATCATGCGGCCACGAGGGTGAAGGCCAACTGCCCGATGAAGGTCATCAGTAGTTTCAGCCCATCGCCCCAGGCAACCACCGTTTCCTGCGGACCTGCGTCGGTTAGCCCGAGGCACATGAAGAACACCACGAAGCTCAAGCCGATCGCGAAGACAAAGGGATCGGGATAGAAGCGCTCCACGAACACGATGAAGGGTCTGGCGAGCCTGTTCATCCGAACTCCCTTGTGAGAGGCCCGTCAGGACGCACGGAGCGAAACGACCTCGAACGGGGCACAACGACTTGACCGACTGACCGGTACAGTAAGGCCCAAGGCCCATCTTGTGGAGCACGTCACCCGACCACGGCCGGGAGCGCGACCCGGCCCTGGTGCAGGTGTGTACTGATGGGTACATTTGCCGGGACTCGACATGCACGCAGCGCCCTGGAGGCAGTCATGGACACCTGGATCGCCGGGACGGCGATGACCCCGTTCGGTCGGATCGAGGGCTCGACGACCGTCGAGCTGGCGGTCCAAGCCGGCCAGGGTGCGCTGGCCGACGCGGGGCTCGACGCCAAGGATGTCGACACCCTCTACCTCGGCAACTTCCTCGGCCAGTCCCTGCACCACCAGGGGGTGCTGGCCTCGCTCGTCGCCCGCCGGCTCGGGCTGAGGAACGTGCCCACCACCACGGTCGAGGGCGCCTGCGCCTCGGGCGGGATAGCCCTGCGCCACGGCGTGCTGTCCTGCCGCGTCGGCGACGCACGGGTCGCCCTGTGCATCGGCGCCGAGCAGCTCACCGGCGCGATGGTCCCGGAGGTCACCCGCGGCCTGGCCGAGGCGATGGACCAAGGGTCCGACGGGGTCAGCGGGCTCACCTTCCCCGGCTTCTTCGGCCTAGTGGCGCAGGCACACGAGGCCCGCTACGGCACCACCCGGGAGCAGCTGGCCGCCGTACCGGTCAAGAACCGCGGCCATGGCGCCTCCAACCAGCTCGCCATGTTCCGCAAGCCGGTGAGCATCGACGACGTCGCCGGCTCGCGGCTTATCGCCGACCCGCTGCGGCTTTACGACTGCTCGCCGATCTCTGACGGCGCTGCGGCTGCCGTGGTCGTCAACGAGCGGCCCGGCACCGGTCGCCGGGCTCCCGTCCGCGTGCTGGCATGCGAGCAGGCCTCGGGACCCGCGGCCATCCGGGATCTGCAGGAGCTGACCAGCTTCCCGGCGACGGTGGCGGCGAGCCGGCGCGCCTACGCGTCGGCGCAGATCGGGCCCCACGACCTCGACGTTGTCGAGTTGCACGACTGCTTCAGTATCGCCGAGATCGTCGACTGCGAGGACCTCGGACTACTGCCCGTCGGCGAGGCCGCCTCCGCGATCGCGGAGGGCGCCACCACGCACGGCCGCGGTGACGTGGTCGTCAACCCGAGCGGCGGGCTGCTCTCCCGCGGTCACCCGGTCGGCGCCACTGGGCTCGCCCAGATCCACGAGCTGGTCCAGCAGCTGCGTGGCGACGCCGCGCTGCAGGTGCCGGGCGCCGGGCTCGGTCTGGCACACAACCTCGGCGGCTGCGGTGCCACCGCCACCGTCACCGTGCTGGGTGCCGCGTGAGCCCCGCGCCGGTAGACGGCCCGGTCCTAGAGGCCGTGACCATCATCCGGATACCACCGCCCGGCCTGGAAGCCGGCTATGCCGTCGCCGTCGTTCGCGAGGGACCGGGCCTGCACGCCGGCCGGCTGCTGCTCGACGGCCCCGACCTGCCGCTCCCGGGCACCCCGCTGCGGTCGGTGGACAGCCCGGTCGCCGGCGTCCCGGCCTACCGCACCGACGGACGCTGAGCCGTCGACCTGCTCCGGAGGACGCCGGTGGTCGTCGCCGGCCTCTGGCTGACCTGGAGCACCGCGTTCATCGCCATCAAGATCGGCCTAACGCTCGCCTCGCCCGAGGTGTTCGCCCTGCTGCGCGTGCTGGCGGCCATCGCCGCGATGGGCGCGGTCCTGCTCGTGCTGCGCCTGGTGCAGGGCCGGGCTGACAGCGGTCCCGGTCTGCACCGCTACGCAGCGGTGCTCGGCGCCACCAACGTGACCGGCTTCCTGGTCTTCCAGAACCTGGGGATGGTCGATCTCCAGGTCGGGCTCAGCGCGGTCCTGATCTACACCCAGCCCCTGCTGGTCGCCATCGGCGCTCAGCTGTTCCTCCGGCAGCGGCTCACCGCCCGCCGCGTCGTGGGGCTGGTGTGCGGCTGGTTCGGCGTCCTGGTCGTGGTGAGCGCCGAGGTCGGCACCGGCGCCGCGCCGCTACCGGCCGTCCTGCTGCTGCTCGCCGCCGCCCTGTCCTGGACGGTGGGCACCCTGGTGTTCAGCTCGGTCCCCGCGGACGTCGACCTGTGGCCGCTGCTGTTCTGGCAGAACGTCTACGGCGTCCTGCCCATCGCCGTTCTCACGCTGCTCCGGTCCGGGACGGTCGACTGGGGCGGGCCGCTGCTGGCCAGTGCCGCGTGGGCCGGGATCGGAGCCAGCGTGGGTGGCTTCGGGCTCCAGTTCGTGCTGCTGCGCCGCGGCGAGGCCAGCGTCGTCAGCTCCTGGATCTTCGCCGTGCCGATCCTGGCCGGCGGGCTCGGCGTGCTCGTGCTCGGCGACGTGCTGCGCCCCGGTCTCGCGGTCGGCGCCGTCCTGGCCGCCGCGGGCATCTACCTGGTCAACACCACCGCTCGGCGCAAGGCCGTCCCGGTCTGAGCGCCGGCTCAGTCCCGCAGCTGCTGCCGGACCAGGTCGAGGCAGCCCTGCAGGTCGAACTCGCGGGCAGCCGCGATGCGCTGGGCCTGCGGCGACCCCTCACCGTGCAGCGTGACGACGTCGTTGTAGCCGCCGAACTCGCTGGCCGTCATGTCCCGGACCAGCTGTACGAGGTCCCACCGCTCGCGACCGCTGACCCCGGCGCGACCCACCAGGTACTTCTCCACCAGCGGCCCGTACTCGGGGTGCTCGAGGTCCTCGATGCCCGGCGCCGTCACCACCAGGCCGCCGGCCAGGTCCTGCAGCGCAGCCACCACGCCGTGGTAGCGGGTGGAGAAGTGGTGCTTGCCGGCGTTGGTGAGCAGCGGGTCGGGATAGGCCAGGCCCGGGGCCACGGTGCGGCTGCGCGTGGCAGCGGCGATGCGCGCGCCGCGGATCAGCTCGACATAGCAGATCATCTCGGCGACCTTGTCGCGGACGTGGCCGGCCGAGGCGATGCCGAGCTGGTCGGCCACCAGGGCAGCGGCGCCGATGAGCAGGTCGATCGCCGGGGGCTTGTACGACACGGCCGTGTAGCGGTGGAAGTTGGCGAAGGCCGTGGCCACCTGGCCGGCATAGGACGCCTCCCCGCACAGGAAGACCCGTTCCCACGGCACCTTGACGTCGTCGAAGACCGTGAGGCTCTCGATCTCCACGCTGCGCCGTGAGACAGGCGCCTCCGCGGAGGGGCCCGGGTCCATCGGGTGGCTGATGAGGGTGAGCCCCGGCACGTTCATCGGCACGGCGAACGCGACCGCGTAGTCGCTGTCGTCGGGCCCCATCGCCCGGCAGGGGATGACAATGAGCTCGTTGGCCGAGGGGGAGGCGGTCGTGTGGACCTTGGCGCCGCGCACCGTGATGCCGTCGGCGTCCCGGGCCACGACGTGCAGGTACTGGTCGGGGTCGGCCTGCGCGGACGGCCCCTTGGACCGGTCGCCCTTGTTGTCCGTCGCGGCCAGGGCCATCGCCAGGTCGCCCCGGGCGCAGTGGTCGCGGAAGGCCGACACCCGGGCCGCGTACTCGGTGCCCTGCTCGGCGTCGACCCGGGCCGTTACGGTCTCCAGCGCCAGCAGGGCGTCGGTGCCCACGACCTTGACGATGTTCAGCGTCGTACCGGACCGGCGCGTCGCCTCCTCGATGACGTCGCCCCGGCGGTGCAGCAGCTCGGGGGTCGTCGGGCGCAGGAAGAAGGTGCTGACCGTCTCGCCCAGCCCGTCGTCGTGGAAGCTCCAGAAGCCTTCCGGCCCCTGCTCGGGGAGCTCGAACAGGCGCGCGGCGTGGTCGATGGTGCGGCCGAGCGCCGGGTGCTTGGTGACGTCGTCGACCAGCGCGCCGCGGTACACGACCCGGCGGCCGTCGCGCAGGCTCTCTCGGAACTCCTCGGACGAGCGCAGTGCCATGTCATCCCTCTCTCGGGTCGGCCGCGCGCAGCGTCGCGCGCATGATCTTTCCGGTGGCGGTGCGGGGAAGCGCGTCGACGTACTCCACGAGGCGCGGGTAGGCGTGCCTGCCGACACGGCGGCGGACCAGGTCCTGCAGCTGTGCCGTGAGATCCGGACCGGCGGTGTCGCCGACGACCAGGACCGCCCGGACGACCGACCCGCGGTCGGGATCGGGAGACGCGACCACCGCTGCCTCGAGCACCCCCGGGTGCTCCAGCAGCACGGCCTCGACCTCGGCCGGGCCGACGTTGTACCCGGCGGTGACGATCACGTCGTCGGCCCGCCCGGCGAAGGCGAAGCGTCCATGTTCGTCGCGGGTGAACAGGTCGTCGGTGACGAACCGGTCGTCCTGCCAGCGGGCCTGCCACGCCTCGGGCGCATTGTCGTAGCCGGTGCTCAGCTGGAACGCCGGGCGCTCGATGGCCAGGACACCGCGCTCTCCCGCGGCCACCGGGCGACCGTCGGCGTCCAGCAGCTCCACCTCGAAGCCCGGAACGGCACCGGCCAACAGGCCGGGCTCCACCGGCAGCGGCGGATCTCCCAGGTTGCCGAGCACCATGCCGACCTCGGTCAGCCCGTAGCCGTCCCGGATGTCGGTGCCGCCGAGCTCCCGCCAGGCGGCGACGGTCTCGGGGTCGAGCGGCTCCCCGGCCGTGCTGGCTCCCCGCAGGCCGGCGGGCATCCCCCGCTCGCGCGCGGCGGTCAGGAGCCGCCGGAACGCCGTCGGCGCCCCGACCGCGTAGGTGACGCTCTCGGCCTCGATGACGTCGAGCCAGGCCTGGGGGTCGAAGTCGCCGGTGTACAGGACGCGCGGGATGCCCAGCGACATCACCACGCATCCGCTGGTGTACAGCCCGTAGGACCAGCCGGGGTCGCTCGTCCCGAACAGCACGTCGCCGGCACCGACCGCGAACACGTGCTCGACGAACGGGACGAGCGACAGGAACCCGCTGTGCGGGAGCACGCAGGCCTTGGGCTCGCTCGTCGTCCCGCTGGTGAACATGAGCGTCGCCGGCTCGTCGGCCGACGTGCGCACCGCGTCGGGGACCTGGACGGCAGCCTCCAGCCGCTCCCAGAAGCTCCAGTCGCCGCGCTGCAGCCCTGCTCCGTCGGGTCCGGCGACGGTGAGGACGGCGCACTCCTGGTCCAGCCCGGACAGGGCGTCGTCAACGGCGGCCCGCCAGCGGTGGTCGACGACGACAGCACTTGCCCGCGCCGTCCTCAGCCGGGTGCGCAGGGCCTCAGCGCCGAAGCCCACGAACAGCGGGACCACGGTGATACCGGACCGCCAGGCCGCCAGGGCGACGACCCACGACTCCACCTGCCGCGAGAGCACCGACGCGACCCGGTCGCCCCGCCGCAGTCCCATCGACGCCAGCACCGACGACGCCGACGCCGCGGCCCGGGACAGCTCGGCGTAGGTCCACCGCTGGCTGCTGCCGTCGGCATGGCAGACGACCAGCGCGAGCCGACCCGGGTCGGCGGCCCAGCGGCCGCAGGACTCGTGGAAGGTGTTGAGCTGCTCGGCCGGGTCGTACGACAGGCGGGACACCACGCCCAACCACACCTCGGCGGCACTCGGCAGGGCTGCGGTGGTGATCGTGCGTGGCATGCGGCTGCTCCCGACCCAAGGGGTGGCGGCATCACCGACACCCGTGCTGTACCGATCGGTACAGCACGTTAGTGGACCAGCTCCGGCTTGGGAAGGGGAGCCCCCTGTGTCGAGGAGATGCCGTAGAGCACGGCGTCCAGGAACAGGTCGGCGACGTCCTCCGGCGAGGTCTGTTCGTCGGCGCGCAGCCAGAGGTAGGTGTAGTTGTGCAGGCCCAGCAGGCCCTTCACGAGCAGCGGACCGCCGCTGCGCAGCTCACCACCCGACACCCCCTCGTCCAGCAGCTGCTGCCAGATCGCCTCGAAACGGTCCCGGGCGCCGATCAGCCGCTGGTTGCGCTCCCCGGTGAGCGAGCGCACCTCCCGGAAGAAGACCGTGACCTCGGACTGGTTGTCGGCGATCGTGCGCAGCAGTATCCGGCTCAGCCGGCGCAGGCGGTCGACGACCGGGCCCCCCTCGAGCAGCAGCTGCTCGCCGAACGCCACCATCTCGAGCACGTGCCGGCTGCACACGTCGTAGAGCAGCTGCTCCTTGCTGCCGATGTGGTAGTAGATCGCGCCCCGTCCTAGCTCTGCAGCCTCACCGAGCTCGGTCATGCCGGTCGCGTGGTAGCCCTTCTCGGCGAACAGCTCCGCGGCCACCCGGAGCAGCCGCTGCCTGGTCTGCGTCCCGCCCTGCGTCTGCGCCATGGTCCCCCGTAAGTCGTCGTCCGCTCCCGACGCATGTTGACCCCACGACGAGCGCGCCCTAGCGTACCGACCAGTACAAGACCGGGTGGTCCAACTTGCCCACCGGCCGTCGACCAGGACGGTCTGCCCCCGACATGGCGGAGGATCGACATGAACCTGGGACGGCTGCTCGGTCACACGGCGCGTCACCACCCCGAGCACATCGCCGTCCGCTGGGCCGGGACTCAGCTGACCTATGCGGCGCTGAACGCGCGGGTCGACGCCCTCGCCGCGGCTCTGGACGGCCTCGGCCTGCGACGCGGCGACCGGATCGCCTTCATCATGTGGAACCGGCCCGAGCTGCTCGAAGTCATGTTCGCCGCCTTCAAGATGGGCCTGTGCGTCGTCCCGCTCAACGCCCGGTTCAACGCCGAGGAGATCGTCTACCACGTCGGCGACGCCCGGGCCGCGGCACTGGTGCACGGCCCGGAGTTCGCCGCCGAGGTGCGGCAGGCCGCCGACCGGCTGCCGAGCGTGCAGCACGTGCTCTCGGTCGACGGGCCCGCCGCCGCCCTCCCGGGCTCGACCGCCGAGGTGCACGCCTACGCCGGCCTGGTCGCCGCGCACGCCGGCGCCCCCGACCCCACCGTCGACGTCCCGCCCGACGAGGTGGCCTGGCTCTTCTACACCTCCGGGACGACCGGGCGGCCCAAGGGCGCGATGCTCACCCACGCCAACCTGGAGTTCACCGCACTGGGCTGGGTCGCCGACCTGATGCCACTGACGCCCGACGACGTCACGCTGCACGCCGCTCCGCTCACGCACGGCGCCGGGTTCCACGCCCTGGCCGCGGTGGCCAAAGGCTGCACCCACGTCCTTCCGGACACGCCCGCGTTCGACGCCGCGACGGCGCTGGCCCTCATTGAGCGGGAGGGCGTCACCAACACCTGGATGGTGCCGACCCAGATCAACCGGCTGGTGGCCTCACCCGACCTGGCCACCCGGGACCTGTCCCGGCTGCACTCGGTGCTGTACGGCGGGGCGCCCTTCCACGTCGAGGACCTCAAGCTGGCCGTCGCGGCCCTTGGCCCGGTGCTGGTGCAGGTGTTCGGCCAGGGCGAGACGCCGATGACGGCGACCTACCTGCGTCAGGGCGAGCACGTGCTCGGCGACCCGGAGGTCGAGGCCCGGCTGGCCTCCGCCGGCCACGCCCGCACCGGGATGCAGGTGCGAACCGTCGACGACCAGGACCGCGACGTCCCGGTCGGGGAGCTGGGCGAGATCGTCGTGCGGGGTCCCGCCGTCATGCTCGGCTACTGGGAGCGGCCCGAGGCCACCGCGGAGGCGCTGCGCGGCGGCTGGCTGCACACCGGCGACATCGGGACCTTCGACGACCGTGGCTACCTCTACGTGCTGGACCGGATGAAGGACCTCATCATCACCGGCGGCAGCAACGTCTACGCCCGTGAGGTCGAGGAGGTCCTCATCGCCCACCCCGACGTCGAGGCGGTGGCCGTCATCGGTCTGCGCGACCGCGACTGGGGCGAGCGGGTCGTCGCCGTCGTCGTCCCCACCGAGGGCTCGGTCCGCGACGGACCCACGCTGATCCAGCACTGCGCCGCCCGGCTGGCCGCCTACAAGAAGCCCAAGCAGGTCGAGTTCGTCGAGCAGCTGCCCGTCAGCCCCTACGGCAAGGTGCTCAAGCGGGAGCTGCGGACCCTGCTCGGCGATGCCTGAGACCCCGACCGGGCGGGGGCCGTCGATGCGCGCGATGCAGGTCGCCCGATACGGCCCGCCGGAGGTCCTCGAGCTCGTCGACCTGCCGGTCCCGTGCCCCGGACCGGGGCAGGTGGCAATCCGGGTGTCGCACGCCGGCGTCAACTTCGCCGAGGTGATGGCCCGGTGCGGCGACTACCACCGAGCGTCCGCACTGCCGTTCGTGCCGGGCCTCGAGGTGACCGGCGTCGTGGACGCGCTGGGAGACGGTGTCGCTGGTCTGCAGTTGGGAGAGCGGGTGGTCGCCTTCACCGGCAGCGGTGGCTACGCCGAGGTGGCGCTGGCGGCCGCCGAGCTCACGATGCCCCTGCCGCCGTCGGCGGTCGACCCCGAGGTGGCCGGCGCCCTGGCGACCGTCGTGCCCACGGCCGTGCTGCTCGTCGACGAGGTGGCCCGGCTGCGGTCCGGCCAGACCGTCGCCGTGCACGCCGCCGCAGGGGGGGTGGGCACCGCTCTCGGGCAGCTGGCGGCACTGCGGGGCGCCGGCGCCGTGCTCGGCACGGTCGGCAGCCAGGACAAGGTCGACTACGCCCGGGGGTTCGGCTTCGACGACGTCGTCCTGCGGGGCCGGTTCGGCGACGCCGTCGCCGCCCGCACCGGAGGGCGCGGTTCTGACGTGGTGTTCGACTCGGTCGGCGGGCCGGCCCGCCTGGCGGGTCTTGCGGCGCTGGCCCCGCTCGGTCGGCTGGTGGCCTTCGGCAACGCCTCGGGGGACCCCGAGACCCTGCCCGACGGCGGTGAGCTGCGCGCGCACAACCGGGCCGTCCTCGGCTTCTCGATGGGCAGCCTGAGCCGCACCGCCCCCGGGCTCGTCGGCCGGGCGATCCGCAGCGCGGTCGAGCTGGTGGCCGGGCAGCAGGTCCGCATCGACGTCACCGACGTCGTCGAGCTCGCCGACGCGGCCCGGGCGCACCGCGGCCTGGAGTCCTGCGCGACGCGCGGCAAGCTGGTCCTGCGGGTCGGTGCGGCATGAGCGACTGCAGCGGGCTGGTCGCCCTGGTCATCGGCGCCAGCCGCGGCATCGGACGGGCGATCGCCCTCGACCTGGCCTGCGCCGGCGCCTCGGTGGTGACGACCAGCCGCGACCAGGCCAGTGGCGACGACGCGGCGGCGGCCTGCGCGGCCCAGCGCGGGGAGCCTTCGCTCGGGTTGTGCGTCGACATCGCCGACCCGGAGTCCTCGGCGGCTGGCGTGCAGCAGGCCGTCGACCGGTGGGGCCGGCTCGACGTCGTGGTCGCCAACGCCGGCGTCAACCCGGTGTTCGCGCGCCCGGAGGACGTCACCCCGCAGGACTGGGACCTCATCGTCGACATCAACCTGCGGGGGACGTTCTTCGCGGTCCAGGCGGCCGGCCGGCACATGCTGGCCGCCGGCAGCGGGTCGGTGGTGGTGATGTCCTCGACGACCGCCCGGACCGGGACCCGGCGTGGGCTGCCCTACACCGCGGCCAAGGGCGGGGTCGATGCAATGGTGCGCACGCTCTCGCTCGACTGGGCCCCGCGAGGGGTACGGGTCAACGCCGTCGCGCCCGGCTACATCGAGACCGACCTGACCGCGGGGATGCAGGCGAACGAGAGCCTGGCCGGCTGGGTGCGCGACCACACCCAGCTCGGGCGCTTCGGGCGCACCGACGAGGTCGCGCCGCTGGTGACCTTCCTGGCCTCGCCCGCGGCGTCCTACGTCACCGGGCAGGTCTACACCGTCGACGGCGGGTTCTCACCACGATGACCGTCACCTTCGAGCTGCCCCGGACCGACCGCGTCCTGCACGGCGCGGGGGCGCTCGCACAGCTGCCCGGCCAGCTCGTCGCCCTGGGCGTGCGGCGGCCCTTTGTCGTCGCCAGCGGGACCCTGGCCACCACGACCGGCATCGTGCAGGAGCTGGCCGGCGCCGCCTCCGCCGTGGGGGTGTTCCACCAGGTGCCGGCGCACGTCCCGCGCACCGCCGTGCTGGAGGTCGCCCAGCGCTACCGCGACGCCGGCGCCGACGGCCTGGTGAGCATCGGTGGCGGCAGCCCGGTCGACTGCGCCAAGGCCGTCGCGCTCTGCCTGAGCGAAGGCGTCGACGACGCGACCGGGCTCGACCGCCACCGCATCCGCTACCGGCACCCTGGCCCGGCCGAGGTCCCGGTGCTGCACGGCAGGGCGCCGGCACACGTCGCGGTCGGCACCACCCTGTCGGGCGGGGAGTTCACCTCGATCGCCGGCGTGACCGACGTCGAGCGGGGCGTCAAGGACCTGTACCTCGCCGACGCCCTCACCCCACGAGTGGTCGTCCTGGACCCGGAGGTGGCCCGGCACACCCCCGCGTGGCTGTGGATGTCGACCGGTGTCCGGGCCATCGACCACATCGTCGAGGGCGTCTACTCACCCCGGCACACCCCGCTGACGGACACGCTGCTGCTCGGCGCCCTGCGCCTGCTGACCGCAGACCTCGTCGGCAGCGCCGCCACCCCCGACGACCTGGACCGGCGCGAGCGCTGCCAGGTGGCCGCGTGGATGGCGATCATGCACCTGAAGAACGTCTCGACCGGGCTCAGCCACGGACTGGGTCACCAGCTCGGCGCCCGGTTCGGGGTCCCGCACGGCGTGACGTCGTGCATCCTGCTGCCGCCGGTGATGGAGTTCAACCGGCCCGTCACCGCCGACCGCCAGGCCCTGGTCGCCGCGGCCCTCGGCGTGGACGTCGGGCCGCTGGACGACGAGCAGGCCGCCGTCGCGGCGGTGGCAGCGCTGCGGGCGCTCGTCGCGAGCATGGGTGTCCCGACCCGCCTGCGCGACGTCGGGGTCGGCGCCGAGCACCTCGACGAGCTGGTCGAGGAGGCGCTGCAGGACTCCGCCGTCGCGGCCAACCCGCGGCCGGTCACGGCCGCCGGCGTGCGCTCGGTCCTGCTGGCGGCGCTGTGAGCCCGCACGTGTCCGTCCAACCCCCGAGGAGAGCACCGTGACCGTCATCCAGACCCACCGCGACCAGGCCGTCGGCTGGATCGTGTTCGACCGGCCGGAGCGACGCAACGCGCTGCGCGGCAGCGACCTGGCCGACCTGGCGACCGCGGTCCGGGCGCTGGCGGCCGACCCCGCCGTCCGGGTCCTCTGCCTGCGCGGTGCCGGCAGCCACTTCGCGGCCGGCGCCGACGTCGACGAGCTGCAGTCGCTCACCTCGCCGACCGCCGCCCGGGCCCACGCGCTGCTCGGTCAGACCGCCTGCGACGCGCTGGAGCAGGCGCCGGTACCGGTGATCGCCGCGATCGAGGGGTACTGCGTGGGCGGCGGCCTCGAGCTGGCGATGTCGTGCGACTTCCGGCTGGCCGCTGCCGGGGCGGTCCTCGGCCAGGTCGAGCTCGGCATCGGCAGCATCGCCGCGTGGGGAGGGATGCGCCGCCTGCCCCGGCTCGTCGGCGTCCCCGAGGCCAAGCGACTCGTCTACACCGGCCGGCACGTCGACGCCGCGTACGCCGCCTCGGTCGGCCTGGTCGACGAGGTGGTCCCCGACGGCGGGGCCCAGGCCGCCGCCGGGTTCCTGGCGGCCGAGCTGGCCGACCGACCGCGCGAGGCCCTGGCCGCGAGCAAACGGGCCCTGGACCAGTCGGTGGACGTGCCGTTGTACGCGGGTCTGCAGCAGGACCGCGAGATGTTCGCAGCGCTGGTCGCCGGAGCGGAGTTTCAGGACGGGGTGGCAGCCTTCCTGGCCCGCAGCGGACGGGGGGGCGACCGGGCGCCCGCGGCGTCGCGGTGACGGCAGCAGCCCCCGCCCGGTCCTTCGGCGAACGGCTCCGGTCCGGGACCGAGCCCCTGCTGGGCACCTTCCTCCAGCTGCCCTCGTCCGACGCCGTCGAGGTGGTGGCCTCGGCCGGGCTCGACTTCGTCATCCTGGACAACGAGCACGGCCCGATCCCGCTCGAGGGGCTGGGCGACCTGCTCCGGGCCGCGGCCGTGCGCGGTGCCGCCACCCTCGTCCGCCTGGCCAGCGACGCCCCGACCGGGGTGCAGAAGGCGCTCGACCTGGGCGCGGGAGGTGTCCTGGTGCCGCACGTGACCTCGCGCGAGCAGGCCGAGGCGGTCGTCGCCGCCGCCACCTTCGCCCCGGGCGGCAACCGTGGGGCCTGCCCGTGCGTGCGCGGGCTGGACTACGGCCGGCACGAGAGCGCGCAGACCTACAGCGACGCCGACGAGGCGGTGCTCGTGGTGCTGGCCATCGAAGGCGCCGAGGGCGTGGCGAACGCCGAGCAGATCGCCTCCGTGCCCGGCGTCGACGCGGTCCTGCTCGGCCCGGTCGACCTGTCGCACTCCCTGGGCGTACCCGGGCAGCCGGAGCACCCGCTCGTGCGCGAGGCCATCACCGGCTGCGTGGACCGGCTGCGCGATCTGGGGGTCGCCGTCGGCGTCCCTCCTTCACCGCGCAGCAGGCCCGCGGCTGGGCCGCCGCCGGCGCGCGACTGCTCCCGGTGGGGGTCGACGCGATGGAGCTGCAGGCGCGGTACACCGACCTCTGCTCGCAGTTCCGCGCGACCCCCTGATGACCGGGTCGACACCGGACGCCTTCGCCGCACTGCTCGCCCGTGGCGAGACCGTCGACGTCCCCGGCTGCTACGACGCGTTGAGCGCCCGGCTGGTCCAGGAGGCCGGCTTCGGTGCGGTCTACATCGGCAGCTACGCGACCGCAGCCACGCGGGCGCTGCCGGACGTCGGGCTCCTGACGATGCTCGAGCTGGCCCGGCACGCCGAGGCCGTCGTCGCCGCCGTCGACATCCCGGTGATCGCCGACGCCGAGGACGGGTTCGTGGACGCCGCCAACATCTGGCGCACGGTGCGCAGCTTCGAGCAGGCCGGCGTCAGCGCCGTGCACCTGGAGGACCACGCGGGGGGCAAGCACACCGAGCTCGGGCGCGGGCTGGTCCCGCTGGACACGATGCTCGGCCGGCTCGCTGCGGCTGTCGACGCCCGCCGCGACCCTGGACTGCGCATCATCGCCAGGACCGACGCGATCTGGGCGACCGGTGACCTCGACGAGGCGGTCCGCCGGATGCAGGCCTTCGCCGAGGTCGGCGCCGACCTCGTCATGCCCACCGGCATCACTCCGGAGCAGCTGCGGGCGGTGCGCCCGGACGTCTCGAGCCCAGTGGTCGTGGTCGACGCCGAGGAGTCCGGCGTGCCCCGCGACTTCTCCGGGGCAGCCGACCTGGTGCTGCACTACGGCTTCTGCCTGTTCGCAGCGGTCCGGTCCGTCCGCGGTGCGCTGGCCCAGCTGTCCGACCGGCGGGACCCGCAGTCGATGGCGGCCGGCCAGGAGTCACCGTCGCGGCTCGAGGCCCGCCTCGGCTACGACGGGTTCGCGAGCCGTGCCCGCCGGTACGGCGCAGGGCCGGCGACCGAGCCTTGAGGTCGCCCTACGTGGCGTCCGGCCGAGCGGGTGCGAGCGGCAACAGGCCGCGTTCATGGAAGACCTGCTTTGCGACGAAGACGGCGTTCAGCGCCTTCGGGAAGCCGCAGTAGATCGACGCCTGCGACAGCGCCCCGACGACCTGCTCCGGACTGAGCCCGACGTTGAGGGAGGTCTCGACGTGCACCTTCAGCTGGGGCTCGCAGCCCCCCAGCGCGGTGAGCATTCCCAGCGTGACCAGCTGCCGCTGCGGCGGGGTGAGGTCGGGACGGGAGTACACGTCGCCGAACCCGTGCGCGACGATGTCGTGCGCAAGATCGGGGGACACGTCGGCGAGGGCCTCGACGAACTGCGTGCCGATGTCGCCGTTGATCGCGTGCAGCAACTGCTCGCCCCGGCGGTAGCGGTCCCGGGTGCTCTCCCCGGCGAGCGCGTCGTCGTGGGCGGTGCCGAGGGGACCGTTCTCGGTCATGGATGCAGGCTAGCAGGGTAGGCCCCCACCCCGGGCGGTGACGCGCGCGACGCCAGCCCCGTGGGACCGTTGCGGAGATGCGCACGGTTGATCCCCACGGAGCCCAGGAGGCCCCGCCCGCAGCGACGAGGAGCGCGCCGCTACGAGCGCGACGCCAACGGAGCCGGATGGCACGACGGACTACTCATGGATCTCCTCGCCGACGAGCTCGACCAGCCTCGCTGACCACACCTCTCGGTCGCGGTCCGGCAGCGGCAGCCGGCGTCTCCTTGTCTCAGTAGGCGATCCTGCTCCTAGAGACGGTGGGGCGCCGCGGCGAGCGGTGCTGGCGGCCGCAGGTCACAGTCCTCCGGCTACGCGGATGCTAGTCCCGGTCACGTAGCTGCTCTCCGGGCCGAGCAGCCAGGCGATGGCGGGGGCGATCTCAACCGGTTCCCCGGCCCGGCCCAGGGGGATGCGGCCCGCGACCCGGTCGGCGCGGTCGGGGTCTCCGGCGGCGGCGTGGATGCTGGTGCGCACAATGCCCGGCGCCACCGCGTTGACCCGGATGCCCTGGTCGGCGACCTCCTTGGCCAAGCCGACCGTCATCGCTTCGACCCCGGCCTTGGCCGCGGCGTAGTGCACGTACTCGTGCGCAGACCCCAGGGTGGCTGCGGCGGAGGAGACGTTGACGATTGCCCCGCCGAGCCCGCCTCGGGCGGTCGAGAGCACCCGCACCGCAGACCGGGCGCACAGCAGCACCCCGACCAGGTTGACCTCCACCACCGTGCGCAGCACGTCTACCGGAGTGTCGGCCAGGTCGCCGATGTTTGCGGTCAGGCCGGCGTTGTTGACCAGCCCTGTGACCGCTCCCAGGCGGCTTCGAACAGTCGCGCCATGTCGTCCTCGTCGGTCACATCCCCGGCCACCTTCAGCGCGCTGCCTCCTGCGGCCTCGACTGCGGCCACCACCGCGGCGGCGGACGCCTGGTCCTCGCGGTAGCCGACGACCACGTCGTGGCCGCAGCGGGCCAGGTGCACCGCGGTGGCTGCTCCGATGCCACGGCTGGCACCGGTGATGACCGTAAGCGGACGTCGAGGGAGCGGCATGAGTCCATTCTGCGGCAGCCGGACCCCCGAGTCGCCTCAATGAAGCATCCGCTGCCGGACGGTGATTGTGCAGGCGGCGGGGGGCGGCGCTACTACTGCCCTCTCGCGTCCGTGGGGTCTGCTGTCGCTCCGGTTGACGGTGGTTGTGCCGGTCCCCTTCGTCCGGGCGAATGACTGCGCCCGATGCCGCCCGCCCGAATCCCGATACCGGGCCCGCCACCGCAGCCCCACGCCGACCCGATCCCGCCCGATCCTGCTGCCATCCGGCAGCGCCCGCCACCACCGGTCCTCGATGTGTCCCATCCCGACCACCTCCGACCAGGCAGCCTCACCCCCACCCGGCACCCGCACGGCGGACGACCCCATCCCTGTGGACAAGCCCGACAGGGGCACAGCGAGGTCAGCCGGACACTCAGCCGCCGGTCGGGCCGTGCCTGGGCCGTCTGTGGGCCGTCACAGCCCCACGACGGTCCTGAACGTCTAGAGCGGTCCAGGCGCAAACAAGCAGGTCAGGGCAGGTGCGGACCTCAGACAACAGCAGCCGCAGGCACGCCGAAAGCAATGTCCGGGATCACGACGCGGTTGCGAGCCGCGAGGCCGCAGCCCCTCGCTACCGGCAAGTCAGCCGCTCGTTGATCCAGATCTCCTCGACGGTCGGGTCGTCGAGGTGCCGCTGCAGCGGGCCGAACCCGGCGACGGCGTCGTAGACGGTGCGGGCGGCCTGCCGCGGGTCCGGCAGCGGCGCCATCGCGGACGTCATGGCGCGCTCGTCGTAGTGCGCGTAGTGCGTGACGACCTCGTCGACCAGCCGACGCATCGCCTGCCGGTCGGTGATCGGGTCCAGGCCCCGTCGACGGACGAGCTCGCGGACCTCGGCCTCGACGGCCTCGACCGCGCTCATCCCGACCCCCGTCCCGTCCCCGGCACCGCACCGGGAAGCGGGAAACGTATCGGTACGGCGTAACGAGCGCTACGGCCGGTCGGGTGCCTGTGGACGAGCGGCCACCTGTGGCGAGACCTCGCACACCCGCGGCTGGTTGGACGCTCTCCGGGCCGCTGGTGCGGCACAACACGACCGGCTGGGCGGGCCTGGCACCGTTGACTCCGGCTCGGTTCCAACGTCAGACCCAGCGGGCGGGGTCCGACGCTGAACGCGGTCCCTGGGCTTGCGCGGCCACGGGCGAGCAGGCGTCATCCGAGCAGGTGGCAAGGCCGGGTCGATCCGCCCACCTGCTTCGGGTCACGATCCGACTGACTTGGGACTGGCTGATCTTGTACAGGGAGCCGAGCGCGGATTGTGTCGAGCCGCCCTCGGCATACAGGCGGCGAATCTCCAGCACGTCGGCGTTGCTCACCTTCGCGCTCCAGTGCCGCTCTCCGCAGGACGCCCTGCCACGCACCTTCATGTCGTTCATGTTCTCGGACTGCGTGCCAGCGACGAGGTGGCCCAGTCGGACGCAGGCCGGGCGGTCGCAAAGGTGCCGCACGACCTGTCCGGCTGGGAGCACCCCGAACGTGCGGACGTAGATCCAGCGGTGCGCCCTGACGGCGCGGCCTTGGAACGAGAACCGTCCATACCCCCTCCCACCTAGAGCACGTGACCAGATCCAGCAGGAATCGGCGTCCTCCCCGAAGTTGACCTTGTCCCAGAACCTCGCTCATGCTTATCCGGTTAACTCCGCTAACCTTCAGGCGTGGCCAGACCGGACTTCCCTCGCACCATCCTCGAGTTCCAGCGTCGCTTTCCCGATGAGGACGCCTGCCGTCAGTACCTGTTCGAGTCGAGGTGGCCGGAGGGCTTCCAGTGCCCGCGTTGCGGCAGCGGGGCGGCAACAGCACTTCCGAAGCGGCTGCTGTGGCAGTGCTCGGAGTGTCGGTATCAGGTCTCGGTGACGGCGGGCACGGTTCTTCACAGGACCCGTACGCCGCTGCATCTGTGGTTCTGGGCGGCCTACTTGGTGACGACGGCGACGCCGGGGATCTCGGCTCTGCAGTTGCAACGTCAGCTGGGCCTGAAGCGGTACGAGACATCCTGGACGATGCTCCACAAGCTGCGTCGCGCGATGGTCAACCCCGAGAGGGAGCCGCTGACCGGGGCGGTTGAAGTCGACGAGTGCTTCGTCGGCGGGCACGAAGCTGGGCTCAGAGGCGGTCGCCAGCAAGGGATCAAGGCGCTAGTCGTGGTAGCGGTGGAAGTGCGCGGCGCCGGCTCCGGGCGCATCCGCATGCAGGTCATCAACGACGCCTCCGCCGACACGCTGTGCGACTTCGTGACCTCAAGCATCGCCGCCGGCGCGACCGTGCACACCGACGGCTGGGCGGGATACAAGCGGCTCGGCCGGTGCGACTACGATCACCAGCCGCGCAGCCAACGTGCGCACGACCTGCTCGGCGAGGACCCCGATGAGATCCTCCCCCGCGTCCATCGCGTCATCAGCCACCTCAAGACCTGGCTACAAGGCACCCACCGTGGCGTCAGCGAGGAGCATCTGCCGGTCTACCTCGACGAGTTCACCTTCCGCTTCAACCGACGGCGCACGCCGATGGCGGCGTTCCAGCGAGTACTCGGCCTCGGCAGCCAACTCGAGCCCACCACCTACCAGGAGATCCTCGCGGAGGGACCAGGCGCCGCCCGACATGCAGCGGAGTTAAACGGATAAGCTTGACCTCGCTAATGCTCGCTCGTCGTCTTCCACACTTCTTGTGCGGACTCACAGGGGCATAGACAGCCTCTAGTGGCAAATCGCTACGGGTGAGGTGCCAGGGCCAGGGCCAGGGCAATAGCCAGAGCCAGGGCAATAGCCAAGAGCCAGAGGCCGGCTCAGTGACCGCAGTAAACGGTCTATTTACTGCGGTCACTGGGTATGAGACAGAAGCGTGGGAGCGTCCACCGGGTCCTTCACGTGACGCCGGGGCCGCCTCTTTACTGCGACCGAGGGAGTTGGGTCTCGTAGCGAGCACTCGGCGGGTACTGCGGCCCGTTCCGTCCAGCGACGCCAGCGCAACCTGGCAACAAGCATCAGACGCCTTCCTGCGCCGCGATCTGGCCCCCGGTTCCCTGCGGCTCTATCGGATGTCTCTCGACCGGCTCGGCGGAGTCCTTGGTCCCGAGACGGTGCTGCGCGACCTCGACGCCCGTCGCCTCGCCGGGACGCTGCACGAGGCCTACCCCGAAGCCGCTCCGGCTTCCTGGAACCGTCATGTCGCCACGGTCCGGTCGTTCACGGCCTTCGCGCTCCGTCACGGCTGGCTGGAAGCCGATCCTGCCGGGGCGCTGGAACGTCGCCGGGTCCCCGATGATCACAGCCGCGCCCTGACCCGCGAGGACCTCGACCGGCTGTTCAGCCGCCGCGACGCCACCCTGCGAGACCGCTGCCTCTGGCGGATGCTCTACGAGACCGCAGCCCGGACCCAGGAAGTCCTACGACTCAACGTCGAAGATCTCGACCTGACTGCCCGACGTGCTCTGACGCTGCGCAAGGGCGGCGACACCGACGTGCTGCACTACGCGAGCGGAACGGCCAGGCTGCTCCCCAAGGTCATCAACGGAAGATCTCGGGGTCCGCTGTTCCTAGCCGAGCGCCTTCCAGTCGCCAGCCGAACCGGAGCGCTCACCGACCTGGACCCCAGCACCGGACAGGCCAGACTGTCCTACCGGCGAGCCGCCGAGGTCTTCCAGCAGGCCAGCGGCGGAGCGACGCTGCACCACCTACGGCACTCGGCCCTGACCCACCTGGCCGAAGAGGGAGTCCCGACCGTGCTGCTGATGGCCAAGTCGCGGCACGCCAGTCTGCGCACACTCCAGCGGTATGCCCGACCGGGGGTCGAGGCCGTCGCCCGCCTGACCGCCGAGCACGACCCCGCCCGGCGACGGTGAGCACCCCTTCATCGAGGCGACCGGCTCGGGCCAGGATGATCCTGGGGGCGTTCAGCACCCGCCCTGGACGACGAGCAGGCCGAGCGTCGCCCGCATGACCGGAACCCGTGTGTCCACATACGCAGGTCCGTACTTCGTTGCACGACGTAGCCTCCAGCACGCTGGAGGCTGATCGTCATCTCGTGCGCCCGCCCCGCGCTCGCGGCCTGAACGTGGATCACGCCGATGTCGAAGGGTCGGCCCGCCAGCGCTTCGTCCTCCAGTAGCCGAACGACTGGCCAGACGTTGTCACCGTTGAGGAGGTCGAAGTCGAGCCAAAGATCATCGATCCTCACGTGACGGTGCTCAAGAAGCAGCCCAACACCTTCGGTGGACGTGCGAGCGATTCGGCAGACGCGGCCATCCTTGAAGCGCCGGACATCATCAATCAGCAGCGTCAGAGTCTGCTGGCCGGATCCATCACCCGAGTGCTCCACCTCGCCGAGGATAGGGCTGCGGGCGGACAGGGCCCGACCGCGCGACGCCGGAGATGGGTCTGTTCGGTACCGGGGCAGACGCGATCCTGGAGCATGGCGCCGTAGTGCCTGTGCCTCGGCGGAGCCAGCGCCTCGTCGCCGGCCGAGGCCCTCCAGGAACGGAAGGCTTCTGGCGGAACAATGGGAGGCATGCCGAGGCCTCGTAAGATCAGCTTGCGGCCGGCGCCTCCACCCTGGCGAGCAAGGTGAGCAGCCTTCGAGTACTCGACCAGACGACAGATCAGTGGGTTGAGGACCACGCGCTGTCTCGCCACCTGATCAAGGACAGCGACCACCACCACGAGCCGATCATGCAAGGTCCTGACAATTGGTGTGAGCTTGTTTGCGGGCTGCTCAGCGCCGTCGAGATGCCCGACTCCCAGCTCGGGCCGGACCCGGTGGCCCAGTTGGAGCACGCCAGCACGTCCGCCGCACCGAGGGCCTGGTCTCAACTCGACGGCGGTGGCGGCCGGTGAGGTTGTCACGAGTCAAGCCCACGAGGCTGAAGGTCAAAAGTTGGACGCGATGACTGTAGGTGCCTGGTGAGCGAGTGCCCTGCTGCTGTAGGCGGCCTACATGGGGTCCAAGATCAGCGACGTGTCCATGGTGCCGTCCTCCCTCACTTTTGCCTCCAACAGGTCGTTCCACGCGTCGTCCAGCGCCTTGTAGGCGGGAGTCGGCCAGTCACCAGAAGCGCAGTTGATCGGGTCGGGCTCGTCTTCCTTTGCGAGTGCCCAGCAGGTCCCGCAGGGCATGAAGCCTGCATCAGCCAGGACACGAGCGGTGTTCCAAATTGTGGCGGCGATGCTGGCCGCCGTGAAGCGCGTGCTGCCATCGAACGCCTCGCGGTGGAAGGTCACTCTGCCCACCGCCCACTCCGGCCGCCCGTCCGGAACTGGGGTTAGATCGTGGTCGTAGAAGACGACCTTGAAGCCAGGCCACATCGGCGTGTTCCTGGGAGGGCGAGACAACACGGTCAGGCTGCTCTGCAAGTCGCCGTTGCCCCCCACGGCACCGATGGGCGCCTTGACGCGCTGTGCAGTGTCCGGTGAGACCGAGCAAGGCGAGGTTGTTCTTTCCATGTGTCAGCACTCCAAGGTAAAGAGGATCGGAACATCTCCAGATGCCTTGTCGCGGCGGGGCCGTGGCAAGCGTTGCAGCTACCTATCTCAACGCCAGCCCACACCGGCCCATTCCAGCAACGACGTTGAAGTCAGGTCTCCAGAAATAGTGCCAGGCTATCGCCGAGGCTGATTGATAGCCTCATCCTCGGTGAGGACATCGTTGTCAGGCTGAGGCTCTGGTCGCGCAGACGATCTCTGCCTTAGCGCACGCTCCAGCGGTTGCCCGACCGGCAGTCGAGGCCGTGGCCCGCCTGACCGCCGAGCACGACCCCGCCGGCGTCGGTGACCCCCCTGCTTCGAGACGACGGAACAGGCCCGGTGACTGTGCTCAAGAAGCATTGCAACGCCTCGCTGGAGGTGCTAGCGATGCGGCAGGCGCGGCCATCGCCAAAGCGGCGGACATCATCGACCAGCAGAACAGATTCGGCTCGCCCCGATCTTTCGCCGGAGCCGTTGTCCATCTCGGCCAGGGTAGGTTTTCCTGTGCCAACGGGTGGCAGTAGCGGCGTTTCTGGTATCCTGGTGGTCGTCTTATCTGCCTGCTGCCTCGCAGGGGCGACCGTCAGTCGCTCTAAGCGGAATGCAGAGTGAGCTTGCGTTTCGGTCCTGATCCCGGCGGCGTCGGTCAAGCCGTAGGCGAGCACCAGGTCGTCTTGGTCACCGTGGCTGAATGTCGTGCGGGCTTATTCGTGACCATGGGCTACGCACGTCGCCGGGACGCTCAGGAGCCCGACAGTCCCTTGCTCCGTCCTCAGGAGGAAGGGACCTCCCCGAAAGGGCATGCTTCAGGTTGCTCGGGTTGCAGGCGGGGCTGGACGGGCCAGGACAGCCCCCTGGTGCCTTGCACGGCGCCTAGTTGACTCGCCCTGGGTACTTGATGGGGACGGCACTCCGAGGACCAGTAGAGGGCCGCTGCGGTCATCATGATGGTGTCGCGACTGGGGTAAGGCGTCCGTCCGTCATCGGCAGCAGCAGGCCCTGCTGAGCGCGGTGAGCGAGGTAAGTGTTCAGCATGTCCTCCACAAGCGCCTGCCGACTTAGGCCGCTCCGAGTGGCCTCTTCGACCAGGGCAGGGTGACAGTTCAGCATCGCCAATGACGCCTTCGTTTCCTCCTTCCACCAGTGCGAGGTGCCTGCCGTCGCCACCTGTTCCTGCCAGTCCTCCAACTCACGGCGGCGCTTGTCGGCTTCGTCGTGGTACTTCTTGGCCTGTTGAGCCTGCCTTCCGTTGGTGCGTACCAGCCTCGCCACCTGGTCAAGTACAGGCACGAGGTCGCCTGGGGCTAGGACGAGGCCGTCCGAGGTCTTGGTGGCTATGCCCAGGCGAACGAGATGCCTTGCGGTCTGCCGCACCGTACTGACCGGCGCCCGTAGCCAGACGGCCAACTGGCCCACGGTCACCGGCTCACTCCCCAGGAGGGTGAGAAGCGGGTAGACCGCGTTCAGCGATCCACGGACTCGTCGGAAGGCGTCGTGCCCTCCCAGGCTGTCGAGGAAGTACCCGGTAAGACCCTTATAACAGGGAGGAGGAGGGGGGAGAGGAGAGGTAGGAGGACTAGAAGGACCAGGAGGACTAGGAGGACTAGGAAGAGAGGGGGGAGTAGTAGTAGTCCTGGTTGTGTGCTCTGGCCCACTAACCCCGGTGTTGCAGTAGTCGTCTGATCTTGGGGGCGACACGGGCCGTTACAGCGCGAAAGTGCCTGTCCTGTTTGGGATTCTGTTCTTGCTGAGGGAACAAGATCACCAGACGAGAGAGGCACTTCG
>JAABUN010001331.1_pt1 | contig 55614 bp, 47 predicted proteins | sample 5559311 | NCBI WGS metagenome assembly JAABUN01 (sample SAMN10711877, study PRJNA513370) | rock metagenome | isolation source: Antarctica rocks | place: Antarctica: Victoria Land, Siegfried Peak sud
AACGGTGTCGACCCCATCGTCGACGCCAGAGTCCGGACCGGACGTGACCCCGTCTCCGGTGGCCACATCACTCTCCTCTGGATCAACCGTGTCGACAGGGTCCTCGAACGCTGCATCGCCCAGTGCCTCGTCACCGAACGAGTCGTCGACGACCTCATCGCCGAATGCATCGTCAACGACCGCGCCACCCGTGCCGTCGTCGACCACACCTTCGGCCGCGGCATCCTCAGCGACCTCGTCACCCGAAGCGACATCGTCGACCACCTCGTCGCCACCGCCCACGGCGGGTGAGCCAGTGACGGCCGACACGACGTTCACGACGGCTGTCAGGACAGGTGCCTCGTCCAGCAACGCTGGAGAGGGCACTGCAGCTGTCAGCGGTATCCAACCGAGGAGTGCTAATACGATGGCTAGCACAAAGCGAAGCAGCGCGTTGAGTATGACCATACGTCCCTTGTTCCCTACTCGTTAGGTGACGCGATCGTGTTCGGAGCGTCGTGACAAGAATAGTCGCCAAATGGAGTCCATACCACGTTGAGCGCCTGAAGCGGAGCCTGCCATGATTCCACCGGGGCTGGCGCATTCCCGGTGAGACGCGAACGTCCGTGGGGGGTTGGGATGACGGGATTGACACCGGATTCCTCAGTACTCCTCGAGGAGTACCAGGCGCAAAGCCGGGTCAAATGATGGGGAACAACGCCCGCATGACCAGGTTCCGCGGACGCGACGTCTCACTCGAAGGCCGCACCGCAAGCAGCCGTAAAGATATCGAAAAGGCCGTCGTTTGATTGGCAGAAGGCACCCGCGAACATCGTCGAGCGAGGCCCCAGTGAGTGCTGCCACACGGTGCGCGATTCGGTCATAGCCATGCTTTGCATGGCGGCGGCGGTCCCCGTCGAGGAAGTCACGCATATGCAGCAACTCCTCGGCCACGACGATCTCAAGCGCCTTGGCCTGGGTTCGATCGATGCGCGCCAAGTTAATCAGGATGGCATGGCCGCCGCGGTGGACGAGATAAACATAGGCTCCACCGAGTGAGGAGCGCACGCGGCGACCCAGCCACGCGGCGAAGACACCGCGGTCGGTCGTTACTCGGAGATTTGTCGTCGGAAGGTTCAGTCGTTCGATATACCGGCGAAGCAGGTCTAACGTTTCGTCATCATCGACACCTACCGCGATCACCGGCGCCGTCTCTCCGTGTTTAGGTTCCGCCGTGATGGTGCGCGATGCGCGTCGGTATAGCCGTGATCACGCTCGCACCCGTGCCCGCCACGCTGACGGTGGTCGTCCGATGCAGTAGCAATCGGCGCCGCCTGGGCGAATAAACCTGAGCGAGGACAGATGCTGAGCTTGCCAGGCGATACGTCGCTACGGGCGCCTTCCCCCATCGTCGATGTCGAGCGGCGGACCCTCACGATGCTACGAGCCTACCATGTGCCGTGATGGTGCCGACGGGGCCGATCAACGGTGGTGCTGTTCAATCGGGGCGACCGTGTCCCTGCTCGATCGGGCGGACGTGTTGCGCCCTGTCGCAGGTCGGGCCGCATAATGGTGTCCGGGACCAGATGACCGCGATACAGTCCGATCGCGTTCACGAGGCCGGAAGTGATACTGAAACCGACGGAACGAGGTCCGTGGTCGCAGCCGCCGACGCAGATCTTCGGTCGTGAGGATCCGAATAGTGGGGTTTGCGTCTGCAGACGACCCGTTGGAGAGAACAAGACTCGAGGTCCGTTGACTACTCACACCGATCGCGATCGGCTTAAGGCCCCGCACGACTGGTTTGGTTTCACAATGGGTAGCGATCGTCGGCTGGCGCGCTGGCCGGCGATGATCGCCTACTTTCGCTACCTTGCGTCATCCTCCGATCGAATGCGGTACGAAGAGATCGGTTCCGCGACCCTTGGCCAGCCGATGGTGCTGCTGACGATCTCGTCACCCGAAAACCTGAGTCGACAGGCACACCTACAAGACATCCAGCAGCGGCTGGCGGACCCGAGGCGGACGACGGCGCCGGAACGTGGCCGGCTGATGAGTGAGGGACGGGTCATCTGCATGGTGACCTGCGCCATCCACGCCACGGAAGTCGGCAGCGCGCAGATGACCCCGGAGCTGGTTCACGACATCCTGACTCGATCTGATCCTGACACGCTCCGGATGCTTTCCGAGGTGGTGCTGCTGCTCGTTCCCTCGATGAACCCGGACGGCATGGAGACGGTCGCGGATTGGTACGACGCGTCGGTCGGGACGCCGGCCGAAGGCTCGCCTCCCCCCGCCATCTATCACCCCTATGCCGGCCACGACAACAACCGCGACTGGGTGGTCCAGACACAGGTGGAGACCAAACTCGTCGTTCGTCGGGCCCATCGCCCGTGGCGCCCGCATATCGTTCTCGATCTTCATCAGATGCAATCGAACGGTCCTCGCTATGTCGTACCGCCCTACATCGATCCGTATGACTCCAATATCGATCCTCTCCTTCGCGCGGAGATCAACGCGCTCGGCACGAGTGTCGTGGCGGAACTCACTGCCGCGGGGAAACAGGGCGTCGCCACCTCGATCATCTTCGACGCCTACGCTCCGGCCCGCGCCTATGCCCATTACCACGGCGGCGTCAGAATCCTCGCCGAAGCGGCCAGCGTACGCATCGCGTCGCCGATCAGCGTGGCGACAGAGCAGATGGAAGAAGTTCGAGGGTTCGACCCGCGCGTCGCTTTGCAGAATCACCTGTTGCCCTGGACCGGAGGTCGCTGGGCACTCCGCGATATCGTCGACTATCACCTGATCGCCGTAAGGGCTGTCCTCGACCATGCCGCGCGGTGGCGCGACCGGTGGGTACGCAACTTCACCCTGGTGCAGGAGCGAAGTCTGCTCAGCGACGGTCCATCGGCGTTCGTTGTCCCATCGCTGGAAGATCAGCCCGACCCGGGCACGACAATCGAGTTACTAGACATCCTCATCGACGGCAACGTCGAAGTCTGGCAGACGGGCGCGCCGTTTCAGGCCAACGGCCGGAGTTTTACGTCCGGGAGCTATGTCATTCCCATCGCGCAGCCATTTGGTCGCTACGCGAAAACCATTTTGGAGATTCAGCGGTATCCCGAGACGGCCGCGACGGTTCCCTACGACGTGGTCGGTCATACCCTGTCATTGCAGTTCGGAGTCCGCTGCCATCAGATCACGACGATGGTTGGGATACCGATGACTCAGCTACGGGACGCACCCAAGCAGGGACCGAACGCAAGCAATGATGACCCAACGGCCCCAGTCCTCGTCGCAGGATGTGGTCAGAACGCTGCTTTTCGACTGGCGAATCTGCTCCAGACGCACGGGGGAGCGGTTGGACGGTTGTCCCAGTCCGATGATGGACCTGCCAGCGAGATGTCAGGCGCATTCAGTGTCCTGGCTGGGTCGACGAGCGACATCCCGCGGATGGCCGGAGAGCTCAACGTGCGCCTTCACGAATATGGGGATTTGGCGTCGGCGCAGTCTCTTCGCGCCCCACGAGTGGGCGTCTACCGGTCCTGGAAATCGAACGGGATCGATGAAGGATGGACGCGATTCGTCCTCGAGGACTACCGATTCGATTGCACGACGCTCCGCGATCAGGCAATTCGCGCGGGACACCTTCGCCGCAGATATGACGTGATTGTGCTCCCCCATCAATCGACCCACGACCTCCTGGAAGGGAACAGTCCGTCAGAGTATCCGGCGAAGTTCGCTGGGGGACTGGGCCATGAGGGGATGCAGTCCCTCCGACGATTCGTGGACGACGGCGGTACTCTGGTCGGTATCGACGGTGTCTGCGACGCACTGATTCGTCAGTTCACGTTGCCCGTTCGCAACGTGCTCGATGGTGTACCGCGCGAGACCTTCTTCTGTCCGGGATCGATTCTTCGGGTCCTGGTCGATCAATGCCACCCGATCGGCTGGGGCTATCAGCGCGAGGCGAGCCTGATGTATATCAACAGCCCCGCGTTTGAGATCCGGCGGGGTGCGGTGGCGCGATCTGTCGCGTGGTATCCACCGGACGACCAGCTCCTCTCCGGGATGCTGAACGGCGGCGAGCTCATCGCTGGACAAAGTGCTATCGTCGACATTCGCCGGGGACGAGGACGGGTGGTGCTCTTCGGGTTCCGGCCGCTGTTTCGGGCCCAGATGCGGGCGACGTATCGTTTTCTGTTCAACACGCTGTTCCTGTCCACCCAGAGCGCGGACGCCGCGGGCACGGTCGAACGACATCGCCATTGAGGATGAACAGATACCAGGCGTGAACAACTTTCGTCCCCATGTGCTGGTCGTGACCGATCACCAGGATCTGGCTCTGTTTCTCCAGGAAGGCCTCCTCTCTGGGGGCTTCTGGGTGTCGGTCGTGGCGAGTGCCATCCAGACGCTTGAGGTCCTCCGGCTCCGGGGGTTTGACCTGATCATTGTCGATGGCGGCCTGGCGAGCCTGGGCGCCATCGAGATGATCCGGCGGCTCCGGGCCCGCACCGATGTCCCTGTTGTGCTGATCGATGAGACGAATCGCACGATTGGCGCCGGTGACGTCGACGCACTCAGCGTCATCCGGCCGCCGATCGATCTGGAAGATGTCGTGCCTCTCCTGCATGTGATGGTGGCGCAGTGGCAGCGGGCGCGCCCGGACCGGCTGACTGCCGATGAGGCCGCCCAAAAGGCACCACCAGCTGGCTCCCGCGAGCGACGTATTTGAGGCAATCCTTAGTACGTGGAGACGCCGATCTCCTCGATCGCGCCGGTGACAGCGAATACCACACGTTCGCAGACATTGGTGACCCGATCGGCGATGCGTTCAAGGTTGTGGGCCGCCCAGAGCAGCCGGGTGGCCCGGTTAATGGTGGAATTGTCGGCAAGCATAAAGGTCAGGAGTTCCCGATAGACCTGGTCGTACAGCAGATCGACCTCGTCATCCCGCATCGCGACTTCGCGCGCTGAAGCAGCGTCACCGTCAATAAACGCGGTGATGCTGTCTGAGAGCATTTTACGGGCGAGATCGCTCATCCGGGGAAGATCGACGAGGGGCTTGAGAAGTGGTTCGTCGGCCGTCTCGATAACGATTTTGGCGATACCGGCCGCGTGATCGGCCATCCGTTCCAGGTCGGTGACGATATGGATGATGGCCGCGATCGTCCGCAGGTCACCCGCCATCGGCGCCTGAGTCGCGATGACGAGCAGCGCCTGCTCCTCGGTCCGCCATCGATGGTCGTTAATACGTTGGTCGGCTACCACGATGGTTCTTGCGGCCTGGACATCCTGCTGCTGCAATGCCTCGACGCTTCGGGCAATCGCTTTGTCAACCATGCTCGCCATCGAGACGACGTCGTCTCGGAGCTCCTGAAGCTGGTGGAGGTATTCAACTCGGGTCATCAGACCACACTCCTTCAGTCGTTCCCTGGGCTGGTGGCTTCGCAGGTGCGGCAGGCGACCTTAACCGAAGCGGCCGGTGATGTAATCCTCGGTGCGTTGGTCCTGAGGTTTTGTAAAGAGGTCGCGAGTCGAGCTGGCTTCGACGAGCACCCCCTGGCGTTGCTCGTTCAGTGAGAAAAATACTGTCTGATCGGAGACGCGTGCGGCCTGCTGCATGTTGTGGGTGACTATCACGATGGTGTAGCTGCGCACCAGCTCCCGCATCAGATCTTCAATCTTCAATGTGGAGATGGGGTCAAGAGCACTCGCCGGCTCGTCCATCAGGATGACGTCGGGGTTGATGGCGAGGGTGCGCGCGATGCAGAGGCGCTGCTGCTGGCCACCGGAGAGCGCCAGACCGCTCTCCGTGAGCTTGTCTTTGACCTCTTCCCACAGCGCCGCCTGGCGTAAGGTCCGCTCGACGAGTTCGTCCAGGTTTCCCTTCATGCCGTTGATTCGGGCTCCCCAGGCGACATTCTCGTAGATGCTCTTGGGAAATGGATTCGGCTTCTGGAAGACCATGCCGATCCGGCGCCGGACCTCGACCGGGTCGACGCGGGGCGAGCAGATATCGACCCCGTGGTAGAAGATCTGCCCCTCGACTCTGGCTCCAACGACAAGGTCGTTCATCCGATTGATCGAGCGGAGGACCGTGCTCTTGCCGCACCCGGAAGGCCCGATCAACGCCGTGATCCGGTTTCGTGGTACCTCGAAGTCGACGCCGCTCACGGCGTGGAACGTCCCATAAAAGACGTTGAGATTGCAAACCGACACGACAGATTCGGCGCCGTCGAAGCTGCTGGGCTCGGTGACTGCACCGGTCTTTTGACGCCCGCTGGATGATGCAGGGTCGCCGTCAGGCGAGGCGATCGAAACGGTGGATCGGATGTCAGTGGTCATACGTTCTCCCTACCACCTCGCCCGGCGAAAGCGCTGGCGCAGACCGATTGCGATGCCGTTCATCAGGAGGAGCACCACGAGGAGAACGATGATCCCGGCGGCGGCCAGATCCTTGAACTCCGTGCCAGGACGCCCGGTCCAGTAAAAGATTTGAATGGGCAGCACCGTGAATTTGGACGTAATGCTATCCGGGTTGAATGTTACGAAACCTGCCGCACCGACCACGAGCAGCGGGGCGGTCTCGCCAAAGGCGCGGGAGAGTGCCAGGATCGTTCCGGTGAGAATCCCGGGCATGGCCACCGGAAGCACATGGTGCCGGGCGACCTGCCATCGTGTTGCGCCTAGTGCAAACGCTCCCTGGCGGAGGGAGAGCGGTACGGCGCGGATCGACTCCTGACTCGCGATAATGATGACGGGCATGATCAGCAACGCCATCGTCAACGCTCCGGCGATGATGCTGCGACCCATGCCAAGAACGTCAACGAAAACGGCGAGACCGAGTAGGCCGTAGACGACCGACGGCACGCCGGCGAGATTCGAGATGTTTACCTGGAGAATCTTCGTCCACCAGTTGCGTGGCGCGTATTCTTCGAGGTAGACCGCCGCGCCGATGCCGATTGGCAGGGCGACGATCGCGGTCAGCCCAATGATCCAGAGGGTGCCGAGCAGAGCGGATTGCAGGCCCGCTTCCTCGACATGCTTCGAAGCTTTGTGGCTAAGGAGTCCCCAACTGAGCCAGCTATACCCGCGGCTGGCGATAGACGCAAGCAAGACGAGCAACACCGCCACGCCGAAGAGCGTCGCCGCCAAAAAAAGTCCTCGCGCGAGCCGACCGCGCTGCTGACGACCGCGCAATGCTCGGTCACCCGTGGTGATATCGCGCGCCGCGGGCTCTGGAACCACGGCCGCGGTCACTGATAGACCTCACGGTAGCGGCTCACCAGCCATTGACTGAAGATGTTGAGAAGCAGCGTCATCACAAAGAGTGTCGCTCCGACCGCGAAGAGCGAGTTGTAGATTCGTCCGCCGACTGATGTGTCGCCGCTAATGACGGCGACGATGTAACTGGTCATGGCCTGGATCTGTTCCAGCGGATTGACGGTGAGTTGTGCGCGATTGCCTGCCGCAACGACAACGATCATCGTTTCGCCGATGGCGCGTGAGATGGCCAGAATAAATGAGGCAAAGATCCCCGACAGCGCCGCCGGAAGTACCACGCGGGTGGCCGTCTCGAACTTCGTCGCGCCGAGGGCGTAGGCGCCCTCGCGGAGACTATTCGGGACGACGTTCATCGCATCCTCGGAGAGCGACGCCACCATGGGCAGAACCATGATGGCAATCGCGATGCCTGCCGCCAGCGCATTGAAGGGGCCGACATCCGAGAAGAGTGGGCGGATCAGTTGGGGTGTGATAAATGTCAAGGCAAAGAAGCCGTAGACGATGGTCGGGATACCGGCCAACAGCTCGAGAGCTGGCTTGAGGACGGCCCGGGTGCGGCTCGACGCGTATTCGCTCATGTAGATGGCACTCATGACGCCGAGTGGCAAACCGACCAGCATCGAGATAAACGTGATCAGCAGGGTACCGAGGACGATGGGGATCACTCCAAACTCCCGATCGAAAAGCGCCGTCCATGTCGTCCCGGTATAAAAATCCCAGGGGGAGACGGCCTGAAAAAAATCAATCGTTTTAAAGAGCAGCACGGCCACGATTCCAACCGTGGTCAGGATGGAGATCGCACCGCACAGAAACAGACAGGCGCCAATCAGTCGCTCCGAGAGGTTCCTGGCGCGAGCACCGGAGAACTCAAGGTGCGACTGTGGCGACATCGACGCTGTAAGGGCTGCCCCTCCAGCGGCGACGCGACCCGGCAGCGTCTCTGTCATCGATCTCTATCCCCTCCGTGCTCGCCACCTAGTTGGCTCTGCGGTTTCCGGAACGGGCGAACACCCTGGCCTCGCATCGCGGGCCAGGGTGTCGCCGCGCCATTTGTCTCCTAGCTCCGCATCGACGCGAAGTCTACGAGATGGCGGGTTTACGGCGCAGGAGTCGCGGCAGCACTCGGCCCGTCGGGGGCAGCGGTGCCGGCGATCGCCGCCTCGATCTTCTGAGCGTCGGCCTGGTACACATCCTTCGGCTGCGGCACGAAGTCTGACTCGGTGACGATCTTCTCCGCATTGCTGATGTAGAAGCGAACGAACTCCTGAACTTCGGCTCGCTTGATGCTGTCGGCCTTGACATAGATGAAGAGTGGCCGGGAGAGCGGATAGGACCCGTCGCGGATGGTGTCCGGCGACGGGGTCACACAATCACTGAGGTCGTCCTTCGTGGCCACGCCGAGCGCGGTCAGCGTGTCTTCGTTCTCAGCGTAGTACGCATAGCCAAAGTACCCAAGGGCGTTCTTGTCGCCCGCTACACCTTCGACGAGAACATTGTCGTCCTCACTTGGGGTGTACTCGGTCGTTGGCTGGGCGTCCTTGCCGAGGATCGTCTCATTGAAGAAATCGAACGTTCCCGAATCCGGGCCCGGGCCGTAGAGTGCGACCTCGTCGCCGGGAAACTCCGGGTTGAGATCAGCGAACGTCGTCGCTTCTCGATTGTCGCCCCACAGTTGCTTCAACTGATCGGTCGAGACACAGGTGAGGAAGTCGTTCTCCTTATTGACGACGACGGTGATACCGTCGCTGCCGACTTCGAAGGTGTAGTAATCGACGCCCTTCTCGGCGCACTTCTGCGCTTCCTCGTCCTTGATCTCGCGAGAAGCGTCGGAGATATCGGTCTCGCCGTTGCAGAACCGCTCAAACCCGCCGCCGGTGCCGGAGATACCGACCGAGATCTCGACGTCCTTGGCGCCCGCGTTGGCGAAATCCTCGGCGGCCGATTCGGTGATTGGTCCGACGGTCGACGAGCCGTCGACCTCGATCTGACCCGACAGGCCGCTCAGATCTGCCGTCGGTGTGCTGTCCTGTGCGCGCGCAACCAGTGCCACGGGGGCGATCGACATCATCGCGACTAGTGTGAGTACGATCGTCCACAATACCCGTTTGCGGCGTCGTGCCTCAACCAATGACATGCGCATGTCCCTCCTCGACGGTTCGAATACGCTCGCCAGATGACCATCATCCGGCGCGGTGACATCACAGGGAGACCAGGCGCCCCCTGCCGAAGCCCTACGGTGGTGGATCGATCCCGGTTGGATCGTCGGGTTCTCCCCGTGCCGGAACGACGAAGCGGTACCCGGCGCCATAGACGGTCCGGATGGCGTCTGCTGACATGCCCGCGTCCGCGAGCTTGCCGCGCAACCAGGAGATGTGAACATCCACTGTCCGCTCGTCGACAATGACCTCTTCTCCCCAGATGGCATCGAGTAGATCCTGGCGGCTAAAGACGCGGCCTGGCTCCAGCGCAAGCGTCGCCAAAAGGCCGAATTCTTTGGGTCGAAGTTGGAGCTCGTGATCGCGAACCACTGCGCGCCGCCGATCGGGCTCAACCTGAAGCGGTCCCCGATACAGCACCGCGGGAGGCTGCGCGGCCGGAACGGCCCGGCGACGAACCCCGGCCCGGACCCGGGCCATCAGCTCGCGCAGTGCAAACGGTTTGACGATGTAATCGTCCGCGCCGAGCTCAAGACCGTCGACCCGGTCCTGCTCTTCACCTCGCGCCGATAGCATCAGGATCGGTATGTCCGACTCGGAACGTAGGATGCGAAGCACCTGAAAGCCACTCATGCCAGGGAGCATGACGTCGAGCAGCACCAGATCGAGCTGCTGCTGTTCACGGCGCGCGCAGGAGAGTCCGCTCTCGCCGTTGGTGGCCGTGAGCACCCGGTATCCCTCCCGCGACAGGTTGTAGGCAAGGGTACTTAGCAGGATCGGATCATCCTCAACGACCAGCACGGTTGCCCCCTCGGCCCCGTCGGGCTCCGAGCGTGGAGCGGCACGGGGACCGGGATCTTCGTGAGTGGCGATGGATGAGCGGTTTCCAGCTATCACGCTAGGTAGGATAAAGACCGGCCGTTAACGGCCGGTAAGCCGTGCGTTAAATCCTGGTAATCGTGTTCCCTGGTAAAGCGGCGTTAATCCGACGCAGCGACGAGGAGCCTACGCTCGTCGTCGGAATGAGTCGTGACCTCCGCGCGGTGAGGTGAGGCGACGGAGAGCGCTCGTGCTCGGGAGGGCAACGATGGGACTGGGGATGATGCTGACGCTCATCGGTGGCGCCATGGCTATCTGGGGGCTGCGCGGTCTCCGCATGAGCAGCTGCACGCACTGTGGCGCCGTCGGGGCCATGGAGCTCCGCACGCTCGACAGCGACGATCAGGTGGCATCGATCGTGGAAACGTCGTCGGTTCAACAATGCGCGGCGTGCGGGGCCTCGACGCGTGAGACGACGCGCCACCTGGCCGTCGGCGCCAAGCGAGACTATGGGCTTCCGGCTAAGGCAGCCTCACAACCAGGGGCATAGCGAGCTACTCTACCGATGCTGCTGGGTCAACGATTCCACGGCTGCATCGAGCTGCGGATCGGGATGGACGGCGTCCGCAGGCGTAGCCGCAATGGTGATATCGGGCTGAAGTCCTTCTTTAGGAATCGGTTGCTTCGATGGGGTAAGCCACCGTGCGATGGTAATGCGGAGAGACGACCCATCGTCAAAGTCATGAATCCGTTGTACTGAGCCTTTCCCGAACGTCCGCTCGCCGGCGATCTCTGCTCGACCGTAATCCCGGAGGGCCCCGGCGACAATTTCCGATGCGCTGGCCGTGCCGCCGTTTACCAGAACCACCACCGGCGTGTTGAAGTCATTGACCTTTCCACCGATGATCGGCTGCGAGGTTGGTTCGTCGTCCGCCGAGACGGTTTCGTCCTCGTAGAGTGCCGATCCTTTGGTCGTTGGGACGAACCGACCGATCATCTCCTGAGCGCCGGTCACCCAGCCGCCGCCGTTATTTCTAAGGTCGAGGACGAGACCTCGTGCGTTGTCCTTCTTGGCCTGGGAGAGTGCGTCATCCAGTTCGTGCGTCGTCTTGTCACCGAAGACGCTGACCTGAATAACCGCCACATGGTCATCGGGCCGAAAAGAATAGATGACTGCCGGCACGTCGATTTTCGCGCGCATCACATCGACATCAAACGGACCGGCGGTTCCCGCGCGAGTCACCGTGAGCCGTACCGACGTGCCGACCGGGCCGCGGATGATGGCAAGGGCGTCGTCCTCCACAATACCCTGCAGCGGTTGCCCGTTCGCTGACTCGATGACATCACCGGGTCGGAGCCCGGACTTCTCCGCGGGTGACCCCGGGATTGGGGCAACAATCGTGAAGCGTCCTTCGGGGTAGTTGACCCAGACCCCGATCCCTTCATACTGCCCGGAGAGATGCTCTGCCAGCGGCGCCTGTTCGACCGGCTCCAAGAACGCGGTGTAGTCGTCTTCCAGGCCGCTCAACATCCCGTGGATCGCCGCGTACTCTAATCGCCGGAGGTACTCGTCGAGGCTCTCAATGGCAACCGGCGTGCTGGCCGCGGACGGAGCTGGGACCGGCGTTCCAGGGACCGGTGACGCCGACTCGCGAAGCGACGCGACGAGCCCCGCTCTCGCATCTCGTTCGAGCTTGGCATCGAACGCTGCCTGCGCCGCCTTCGAGACAGGAACGTAGTAGTACTCCTCCTCGATAAGGCGTTCTACCTCGTGGAGCCTTCGGAACCGTGACATCTCCTCCGCTACGCTGTCATTGCGAAGCGCTCCGACATCCCGGGAGGAAGATGGGCCACTGTAGCGGCTGAACATGTGGCGCTCAGCGAGAATACCGACAGCGAAACTTGAGAGCGCGAGCAGCAGCGTTAACGCGACAACGATGGTCCATTGCCAGATCCGCGTCGCGGATTCTTTTGGTGCTCGGACGTGCTCGGACATTGTGAGACCACCGTTGGCGATGATGACGCTGTAAAACTCTGGTCGCCGGCCGGTCAAGGAGCCAACCGCCGGATGCGAGGCGATGATACGCGCTGAGTCCTTCCGCGGTCAGGGGGCATCGCATGGTGGGACCGCCTGCACCACTGCCCATCAGGACCCACCGGCAATCGTTGTTCCAGGAGAGACTGACATGCTCTTAGCGATCAACGCGAATAACACGAACACCGTCTTCGGTCTTTGCAGCGTTTCTGACGATGCGATCCTGACTTCCTGGCGTGTCTCGACGCGTCGGGATCGTATGCCGGACGAGTGGTACGCGTTATTGTCGCCGCTGCTCGCTGGCGGCGGCTTTGCCACGTCCGACGTTGAGGCGGTGATCATCGGCAGTGTCGTTCCGAGCGTGACCCGGTGGCTCGTCATCATGTGTCGCTCCCGCCTGGGAATGGAGCCGACCGTGGTCAGCGCAGATCTCAACATCGGCTTTCGCGCGGACGTCGACCAGCCGGCTGAGGTGGGGGCTGACCGGATCGCCAATACGGTTGCCGCATTCACCCGCTTCGGTGGGCCGTCGATTGTCGTCGACTTTGGCACCGCGACAAACTTCGATGTCGTCTCTGAGGAGGGCCATTTCCTTGGGGGAGCGATCGCTCCGGGCCTTGTCGTTTCCCTCGAAGGTTTGACGGCACGGGCGGCTCGTCTCTTCTCCGTCGACATCGCCCTTCCGGACCACGCGATCGGCACGAACACCGTGACCAACATCCAGTCGGGCGTGGTCCTCGGTCATCTGGCAATGGTTGAGGGACTGGTCTCGCGGATTCGGGCAGAGCTTGGTTGCGATGCTCCGGTCATTGCCACCGGCGGCCTGGCGACGTTATTCGTCGGAGCGTCGCCCGTGATCGCCCGTGATGTACCAGACTTGACCATCGACGGGCTCCGTCTCATTTACCGCCGATTGCGGGGCCGCTAGATGTCGCGCTCCCGGCGTGGCGATGCGTTTACCCACCGGAGGCCATCGAGGTGGCGGTCGGCTGCATTGTCGGCTGCTCGCTTCCATTCCCTGGCAGACGGTCAGCCCCGCTAGGCGTCTCTTGCGTCGTTGATTAAGTCCCATATAATCAGAGCCCCTCGTCGACGCGACGATGAGACGGAATCCTCGATCGTGAGCTGAAGGCTTTCCGAGTCGTTGCGAAGGGGAGCACGACACGACTACTGGCGCGATGGTGGGCCAGATTGGCGGACGGCGCTGCCGGGCGTTTGCATCGGGCAGGTCGTTCGAGCTGAAACATGTTCCCTCGTCGCACCGCTACGCCGTCGGTTCGTAGAGGAGGGCAACCGTGAAGCAGTACACCCCGGGACATATCCGCAACGTGGGCTTGTTCTCTCATGGTGGCGCCGGAAAGACGTCACTCGCGGATGCCCTCCTGTTCGACTCTAAGGCAATCAACCGTCTTGGTCGGGTGGAAGACGGGACGACGACAAGTGATTTCGATCCCGACGAGGTGAAGCGGCACATATCGGTCAGTACCGCGGTGGCGCCGATTGAGTGGCGCGACTCTAAGATCAACATCCTCGATACGCCGGGCTACGCCGACTTTCTCGGCGAAGTGCAATCCGCTTTGAGGGTGGTTGATTCGGCTGTGATTGTGGTCGACGCGTCCGCCGGGGTAGAGGTGGGAACTGAGCAGGCGTGGCGGCTGGCGACGGAGCGCGCGATTCCGAAGCTGTTCTTCATCAACAAGATGGATCGAGAAAATGCCGATTTTGGAGCGACGTTGGAGTCGCTGCGAACCCATTTTGGGAAGGCCGTCGGACCGACGCAATTTCCAATCGGCCGGGAAAAGTCCTTTCGCGGGATCGTCGATCTTCTCACGGAGCAAGCGCTCACCTTCCATGACAATCACGACGGTGGATTTGAAGCGGGACCGATTCCCAATGAGCTTGAGGCTGACTGCGAGATGTACCGGCGTCAGCTGGTCGAAGCGATCGCCGAACAGGACGAAGACCTGATGGTCCGCTACCTCGACGACGATCCGATCTCAGCCGCAGAGCTGATCGCCGGGTTGAAGACATGCGTCCATAACGGCACCGTCATTCCAGCCATGTGTGGTGCGGCGACGGGGAACCGGGGTATGCAACCCCTCATGGATGCGATCGTTGACTATTTGCCCGGCGCCGATCGGACGATCGAGCAGGCTGAGCGGCGTGGTGAACCGATGGATCTCCCTGCCGATCCCTCGGGACCCCTGGCCGCCTTCGCATTCAAGACCATCGCCGATCCGCACGTCGGGCGCGTGACCTATTTTCGGGTCTTCTCAGGCACCCTGCGCTCGAACACGCACGTGACCAATGCCTCCCGCGGAGAGCCGGAGCGCATCGGGCAGCTCTTCTTTCTGCGAGGCAAGGAGCATGTCGGAACCGACGCCGTGAACGCGGGTGATATTGGCGCAGTCAGTAAGCTCGGCACGGTCATGACAGGCGATACCCTGGCCGACGAGAGCAATCCGATCGTTTTGCCAACGATCAAGTTCGCGAGTGCATCCTACTCCGCTTCGGTCAATCCGAAGACAAAGGCCGATCTTGATAAGATGGGACAGGCGCTGCACCGGCTGGCCGAAGAAGATCCAACCCTGCACATCTCGCGTGATCCCTCATCTGGCGAGACGATTGTCTCCGGCCTAGGTGAACCGCACGTCCAGATCGCCCTCGATCGCATGACACGGCGGTTCGGTGTCAACGTCGAGTTGGGTCTGCCGCGGGTGGCTTACCGAGAATCGATCTCTACGAAGACGACATCCGAATACAAGCACAAGAAGCAGACGGGTGGCGCCGGTCAATACGGCCATGTTTTTCTGGAGTTGGAGCCACTGCAGGACCGAGATTTCGAGTTCGATGAGCGGGTCGTCGGTGGATCCGTCCCAAAGAACTTCTTTCCGGCGGTGGAGAAGGGAGTCCGCGAAGCGCTGGAGTCAGGTCCGCTCGCGGGCTATCCGGTGGTCAACGTCCGCGTAACGCTTATGGACGGGACCTATCACGCGGTCGACTCCAACGAGATGGCATTCAAGATCGCCTCAAAGGAGGCGTTCAAGAAGGGCGTCATGCAAGCGCAGCCGGTCCTTCTGGAGCCGGTGCTTACCTTGCGAATCGTAGTGCCGGATAGCCACACCGGCGACGTCATGAGCGATCTGAACACGAAGCGGGCTCACGTGACCGGCATGGAGCCGGGTGAGCCAGGAACAACGACGATTGAAGCGACGGTCCCGGCGGCGGAAGTACAGCGGTACGCCACGAACCTCCGATCAATCACCCAGGGACGCGGGTCGTTCTCAAGTGAGTTCGCACGTTACCAGCCGGTTCCTGCCCATATTGCCGAGCAGGTCAGGGCCGATGCGCGCCACCACGATTCAGCGCATGTGTGACGTGTGTCGCGTCAGAGGTGGGCACCGTTGCGGCAGGCGTGCTAGGGGCCGGCCCGTTCAACGGCTGGGCAGTCGATGAGGTGTAGGGCGAGATCGGTTTCACCCTTATGACGGGTGCTCATTACGCCATCGTGTTTGATGGAGGCGCTCTTGGCAACCCTGGGCGTGGATACGGCAGTTACCACTTCACCGCGCAAGACGGCTCGGTCAGTCACGAGCGTCTTGAATACGGTGACCGGGTCACCAATAACCAGGCGGAGTATCGAACCTTGATCGAGGCACTTGAGGCGCTGAGCCGTCGCCTTGGCGACGATCGGTCGGCGACAACGCTACAGATCCGAGGCGATAGTCAGCTTGTGATCAATCAGGTGCTGGGGCGATGGAAGGTGAAGCATCCGGAGCTGAGACCGCTCCACCAGCGAGCGGTTCAACTCATCGCCGCGTTTGGCAGCGTCGATCTGGAATGGCATCCGCGGGCGATGAGTGTGCGACTGCTCGGCCACTAGCCAGCGTGGTGAGACACTGGCGCGCGAAGATCAACTTGGCATCTCGCGTCGGCGTGCGGCGCCGATCGAGAGCGGTGATGTAATGCGATGTGCCTGAGAACTGTGAGCTGAATCCTTGCCGTCGAGCGGCATGATGCGCCCGCAACGCTTAACGACGTCACGACGGCAGGAGTCTCGTGAAGTTGAAGACCCAGCGTTTCGGTATTAGCGCTGTGACGGATCGTCCTCCGTTACACGATCGGGTCGCCACCGCACCAACAACACCAGGACGGCGAGCCAGATGCCGAGGGTAAGGAACGCCAGAGCCGTCCAGGGGAGCTGCATATACCGTTTGAGAAGGAGGACGATAAGGAGCACGATGACCATGCTCAGGAGACAACTTGGTCCAAAGGATCGCTCAAGCTGAGTCGTTGGGCGGGTTACCGCCGGAAAGCGGGCGATGAGATCGCCGTCTGACGGATCCTCATAGGACGCCGATGGTTGAGGGGCCATGGCCGGAGTATACAGCGCGTGGTACCAGGACCCATCATTGCCCGTCCCAGTCGTCCTGAGGCGCCCGAATCACCTATCTGAATGACGCGAAAAACCTTGATCGACCAAGCATGTTGACATATAATTGACATCGTCGATCGCATCCCTGCGGTGTGATTGACGCCTCGTTGGCGGTCCGGACCCCCCTTCCCTCCCCGGACCGCCATCGCTTTGCCTTTCGCATGGCGGTTTTCGAAACTGGGCAAAGCGCTATTGCTTGAGGAAATCATCGAGCGCCCCTTCGGGAATGGGATCGAGCGCGATGCCGTCGGGCCATTGATGCTGCCCGTGGTGACCTGAATCGCACAGCAGCAGAGCGGACGATCGGCTGTCAACGACCATCACACGCAGCGACGCGGTTCGCGTCCGGTGCTGTATAGGGAACGCGGGTGCGATCTCTGTCTCAAACCGCAGGCAATACATCCGATCGAGATTGTCGTTGAACCCAGCCTGCGCACGCCGGTCACCACCGCGTCGGCGTCGCGGTTGCTCGGCGGACCTCTGTCGCTCGGTGCGATCGACCCCTGGGGCGTCCGGCGACCCTGACGCGGTCGTATCCGTCGGGGACTCCACCGATCGTCTTAAGTCGTCACTATCCACTGTTGCTCTTCTCCTCGCACCCCGGACGACCAGTCATAACGACTAACCCACTATGATACTATCCCCTATTGAGCGCGTATCATTTAGACTCCACGTCCTGCCGCGCCTCTTGACCCGACGTCCACCATGGCTCGGAGAGCTACCGCGTGCCTAAGCAAATCGGGATTGATCTCGGGACGGCCAATGTCCTGGTGTTTCTTCGTGGTCGTGGCATCGTCATCAACGAGCCGTCAGTTGTTGCGATCTCCGCTAAGGATGGCAAGGTCAAGGCGGTCGGTCTCGAAGCGCGCAATATGTTGGGGCGGGAGCCGCGCGAGACGATCGAGGTGGTGCGACCGATGCGGGACGGCGTCATTGCCGACTACGTCGTCACACAGGAGATGCTTCGCTACTTTATCAACAAGAGTTGTGGCCGCTTCTCGCTCGTTCGGCCGGAAGTCATGATCTGCGTTCCGGCCGGCGTCACCGGTGTCGAGCGGCGGGCGGTGCGTGATGCGGCCCTCAATGCCGGAGCTCGCCGAGCGTATCTCATCAGCGAACCCCTTGCGGCCGCGATTGGCGCCAGGGTTCCGGTGGCGGACCCATCGGGCAACATGATCATCGACATCGGCGGCGGCACCACGGAGGTCGCTGTCATCTCGTTAAACGGCATCGTGGTCGCTCGCTCGCTGCGGGTAGGCGGAAACCGTTTCGACGAAGCGATTAGCAACTACATCAAGCGAAAGTACAACCTCCGTATAGGCGAACGGACCGCCGAAGAAGTGAAAATCGCTATCGGCAGCGCGATGCCGGTCGACGAGGACGTCCGGATGGACGTTCGGGGTCGCGACGAGGTCGCTGGACTGCCGCGGACCATCAACATCCAGAGTAGTGAGATCACCGACGCGATCACCGAGCCACTCGAAGCGATCATCGGCGCGGTTCGTGCCGTCCTGGAAGAAACGCCTCCCGAGCTCTCGTCGGACATTATCGACAAGGGAATGATCCTCACCGGGGGCGGCGCCATGCTACGGCATTTGCCGGACCTCCTGACCGAGGTGACGGGCGTGCCCTGCTACGTCGCCGATGACCCACTGTCCTGTGTCGCCATCGGGACCGGGCTCGCGCTCGAACACATGGATATCCTGCGCGACAGTCTTGAGGAGCCTTAGGTCGTCGTTTTGCCCGCCGCGGCATCGGTCAGCAGCGCCAGGATACGATCTACCTCAGCGTCGGTATTGTAATGAGCGAGTCCCATGCGCACCGCTCCGTCCGGGGCGAGACCGAGACGTTCCATAAGCGTGGTCGCGTAATAGTCGCCATCCCAGATAAAGACGCCTTCTCGACCGAGCCAGGAAGCAGTTTCGAGGGGCGTCATTAAGGGCCACGTGAAGCACAGGGTCGGGCCTCGCTCGGCGAAGCGAGCGCGGTCGGTGATTCCCCAGACCTTGACCCCCGGAATCTGCTCCACGCCCATCAGGAGACGATCAAACAACGCCATCTCGTGAGTGCGAATCCAGCCAAACGCCGCTTTCAATGCCGCACGTCGATCAAGATCCGGGCTTGAACCGGCTACCAGCCGTCCGATTGAGGCGAGATAGTCAACGGCGGCGGCGGTGCCGGCGATCCCTTCATGATTGAGGGTCCCGGTCTCGAATCGGTACGGAGCAGCATCTTTTTGCGGCCGCACCTTATCGACCGGAAGACTCTCCAGAACGCTCCGTTTGCCATACAACAGACCGGCGTGTGGCCCGAAAAATTTGTACGCCGAGCATGCCAGGAAGTCGCAGTCGAGCTCCTGCACATCGATCAGTCCGTGGGGGGCGAACTGCACCGCGTCGATAAATACCAAGGCGCCGACCGCGTGAGCAAGACTGATGACGCGCCGGATGTTGTTAATCGTCCCAGTCGCGTTTGACGCATAGCCGACGGCGACTAACCGTGTCCTGGGTGACATCGTGGCCGCCAGCTGGTCCATTTCGAGTGTGCAATCGTCGGGTCTCACGTCGACGCACCGCACGACCGCGCCTCGATCCTCGGCCATCATGGTCCACGGTGCGATGTTCGCCTCGTGATCGAGGGCCGTTGTCACGATCTCGTCGCCTGCGCCGAGAGTTCGACCGATAGCTCGCGAAAGCGAGAAGGTCAATGTCGTCATATTAGCGCCGAACATGACGTCCGAAGGAGACGTTGCATTGAGGAGGTCTGCCGCTGCCTGACGCGCAGCCATCATCATGGCGTCGGTGCGCTGACTTGTTGCGAATGGGCCACCGGTGTTCGCGTTGGAGGTACTGAGGTAGTCGCCCATCGCGCGAATCACGGAATGAGGAACCTGGGTGCCGCCTGGATTGTCGAGGAAGATGGCTGGACGTCCGGTTGGCCCGGAGCTGGAGAGAGACGGAAACTGCGAGCGCAGGTCGGAAACGAGGGATGTTTCAGTCGAGGCCGTCATTCCAGCTTCTTCTCCTATCCACCACACAAGAGGTCCGGGATTGCATCCTGCACGTACTATACGGTGTACGGTCACCGTTCAGTACACACGGATCCACGATGCTGGATAGAGATGCGCGCGGGCGTCATCGCCCCGATGAAGGATGCTCGCGACGATCACCAATCATGGAGGAAGAGTGCTCAAGGCACGTCGACGAACCGCAGGTCAGACCAGCATGCCGCCCGTCGCCCCATCGTCCCGGCCGAGAGCAACGCGTGGTCGGCCAGGCCGCCGCGCTGGCTGGCTCGGAGGGCTGGTCCTCGCCATGGCGCTGCTCATATCCTGTGGGCCGATTGGGGGCGAGGATAAACCGGCAACTCCAACCCCGGTTCTCTTGCCTGCCGCGTCGCCGATCGTTCGCCCACTACCGACATCCGTCAGTACCCCGGTGGCGTCGCCCGCAGCCACCCCGGAGGCGTCGCCGCGACCTCCGACGGTGACGACCACGGTGGCATCCCCCGCTCCCGCCTCACCGACTGTGCGCCCGACACCGGCGCCGACCAGAACACCCCGCCCCAAGCGCGCCCCAACCAACACGCCGCGGCCGGTCGTGGCGTCAGATTGCGTGGCTCCTGACGACCTGCCGCCACCAACGCAGGATCAGTCGGTGAGCGTGACCGAAAACGGGGTTAACCTCCGCAGTGCGCCCGGTACAACCTGCGATATCATCCAGGTTATCGATGCCGGCACCATTGCTACGCCGAAGACCGGTCCCGTCGAGGCCGATGACCGCCTGTGGATTCTTGTCGATATCTCGGGAGTCGAGGGGTGGGTCGCGCTCGACTTCGTCGAGTAAAGGAGCGGCGCTGCAGCCTCCGACCCGGTGTGGACGGCTCGGGGTCGCGGCCGAATTCCCGCCGTCGCGATGGGTCGCTGCTCTGCGTCTAAGCTCTCGTCATCGCGGAGTTTAGGTGCCGGATGGTCGCGTGGACACGGCGTCAGAGGTCGTATATCGGGGTCGATCCCGACCGGGCGGGGTTGAAAGGGCGGTTGATCGATGGAGTCCTCGCGAACCAGTGGTATCCTCGCTCATCCATCGTCCTTTCCTGGCGCACACGGTATCGGTGACCTTGGTCCGGAGGCGTTTCGCTTCATCGACTGGCTGGAGTTGGCGGGCCAACGGCGCTGGCAGATCATGCCGCTAAACCCGACCGGTTATGGCGATTCTCCTTATGCGTCGCCCTCGGCATTCGCGGGGAATCCACTGCTCATTTCTCTCGATTGGCTGGCGGGAGACGGGCTTCTCGATCAGTCTGATATCGGCCACCCGCCGGACTTTCTTCCATACGAGGTCGATTTCGGGCGGGTGGTTCCCTATAAGACCGCTCTCTTCCGGCGGGGCTTTGACAGATTTCGGGTCGGTGCCGGAGCCACTCAACGGGTCGACTTCGAACGGTTCCGCGTCGCTGAATCGTCATGGCTGGATGACTATGCGCTCTTTATGGCGTTGAAGAACGCGAACCAGGGGACGGCATGGTCTTCTTGGGAGGCTGACCTCCGGCGCCGCGAGCCCGGCGCCCTGGCCCACTGGCGCAAACAGCTGGAGGCGGAGACGCGCTACCACCAATGGGTGCAGTTTCAGTTCCGCCGCCAATGGACCGAACTCAAGCGATACGCGAACGAACGCGGCATACAGATCATCGGCGACATCCCGATCTTCGTGGCCCACGACAGTGCCGATGTCTGGGCCCACCAGGACCTCTTTCGTCTCGATGCTGACGGGATGCCGACCGTCGTCGCCGGGGTGCCACCAGACGCCTTTACCGCGCACGGCCAACGATGGGGCAATCCTCTCTTTGACTGGCCGGCGCACGAGGAGGGCCACTTCGGTTGGTGGATCGACCGCATCCGCGCCACGTTCGTGTTGGTCGACATCATCCGCATCGATCACTTCCGTGGCTTTGCGGCGGCATGGGCGGTGCCAGCGACGGACGAGACGGCCCAGGGCGGACGCTGGGAGCGTGGTCCAGGTTCCAACGTATTCGCGGCGGTGAATGATGCGCTCGGGAACGTGCCATTCATCGTCGAGGATCTCGGCCTGATCACTCCCGATGTCAATGCGCTCCGCGAAGAATTGAGTTTGCCGGGGATGAAGGTGCTGCAGTTTGCGTTCGGGGACGGCCCGGGTAATGCGTATCTGCCCCATAACTATGAACGTCACTGCGTGGCCTATAGCGGAACCCATGACAACCAAACGACCGTCGGTTGGTTTCAAACTCTCAGCGGGGAGGATCGACAGGCTGTCCAACGTTATCTCGGTCGTGACGGCAGCGACATTGCCTGGGACTTCATCCGCCTCGTTCTTAGTTCGGTCGCGGATACGGCGATCCTGCCGCTCCAGGATGTTCTGCGCCTGGGTGATGAGGCGCGGATGAACACCCCTGGCAGGCCGCAAGGCAACTGGGGATGGCGCTATTTGCCTCATCAGTTACACCCCGGACTCGCCGGAGGTCTCGGTGAGCTGACCCTCCTCTACGGTCGGAAAGAGATCGCTCGACCTCGTGGCCATGACCCCTTCGACTACACGGTCGACCATCCTGAGCACCCGCTTCATTGACGGTGAGCCGGCGCGGCGCTCGGTGATGTCGAACCGTTCACGCCGCTGCGATTGGCGCAGTGATCGAAGTTGCGGTTAAATGGCTTCACGAGAGAGAAGACGTTTCCCAGCCTGCCTGGGGTTTAACCACCGCCGAGCGGCGGAGGGGAGGGCATTTGTGGCCAAGGTCGGCGCGTTCACCTTCGTGCTCCACAGCCATCTACCCTATGCCCGCCAGTCTGGCATGTGGCCCCACGGCGAAGAGTGGATCCATGAGGCCATTGCCGAGACGTACGTCCCGCTGCTCAACGCGCTCTATGATCTCGACGAGGAGGGGGTCCCATATGCGGTCACGGTGGGCATCACGCCGATTCTCGCGGAGCAACTCGCCGATCCGCTCATCATTGACCACTTCGTGCATTACGCCGCCGAGCGGGCCGCGTGGGCGGCGAGTGATGTCAAGCGGTTCGAGGACGGCGGCGATGCGCCGATGCGCGATTTGGCTCGCTACTACCACCATTGGTACGCTCGCGCCCTGACGAGCTTTCAGGATCGTTTCGAGAAGGATCTGGTCGGTGCATTCCGGCGCCTCCAGGATGCCGGACGCATTGAGGTCTCTACATCAGCCGCGACCCACGGCTACTTGCCCCTGCTGGCGCGCGACTCATCGATCTACGGGCAAATTCGTACCGGCATCGACGCGTACCGTCGTCGTTTTGGCCGAGCGCCGAAGGCGATCTGGCTTCCGGAGTGTGCGTATCGACCGGCGGTGGTCGAGCACTCGGCCGGCGGCGAGATCTGGCGACCCGGCCTTGAGGAATTTCTTGCCGAACAGGGGATTCTCGTCTTTTTCAGTGAGACGCATACCGTCGAGGGGGGCCGTCCCGTCGGGAAAGCGGCAGGCGAGGCGATTGGTCCATATGGGGCGGTGCCACGGCGGTACGCGGTCACCGAGCTTCCCGAGGATCAACGATCAGAACCCGGCACCACCTATCACCCGTACTGGGTCGGGGATGCCCCGGGCCGAGTGGCTGTGCTGGGTCGCAACAATCGGACGGGGCAGCAGGTATGGTCAGGTCAATTTGGGTATCCCGGCGACTTCGCCTATCGGGAGTTCCATCGCAAAGATGGCGTCTCCGGTATGCAGTATTGGCGGATCGGCGGTGCTGGGGTCGACCTTGGTGATAAGCCACCCTATGATCCAGCGAAAGCCGCCGAACAAACAGTCTCACATGTCGACGACTACGTTCGCCTTGTCGAGGATCTGCTGACCACCTATCACCGGGACAACAATGGCGAGTTTGGGGTCATATCCTCCGCCTACGACACTGAACTGTTCGGTCACTGGTGGTTCGAGGGCGTTGACTGGCTCAAGGGGGTCCTGCGAGGTCTTGCTCGCAGTGACGTGGTCGAGCTGTCGACGGCGAGCCGCATCGTTGAGCAACACCCACCCGACCGGGTCATGGCACTTCCGGAATCGAGTTGGGGCGCTGGAGGCAATCATTTCACCTGGATGAATGTCGACACCCAATGGATGTGGCCACCGCTCCATGCCGCCGAACGGCGGATGGAGGCGTTGGTTCAACGCTACCCGGATGCGACAGGCGAGCGGCTGACCGTGTTGAATCAGGCGGCCCGCGAGCTTCTCCTGCTGGAAAGCAGCGACTGGCCCTTCCTTGTCACGACGGGACAGGCGAAGGAATATGCGTCGCAACGATTCACCAAACATCTTGAACGCTTTGATCGCCTCGCCGATTTTGCTGAGGCGGAGCAGACACTGGACGACGCCGTACGTCAGTTTGTCGAGAAGATCGTCGAGCGGGACAACCCATTTCCTGGCATCGACTACCGCGTCTTCGCCGAACGTCAGGGTCGGGCCGACGTGGCGGCAACTGTTGGCAACATGAGCGACGGTTAATCTCCCTGAGAGAGCCTCAACAGCGCTGATAGAGGAATCTCCAGCCATTCGGGCCGGTTGCTCATCTCGTATTGCACCTCGTAGAGCAGCTTGTCGAGCTCCCACGCGGCAAGCGCCCGGGCGAAAGCGCGATCTTCGGCGGGCACGAGGCCGTGCATCGCGGCGACGGCGGAGCGATAGGCCGCGAGAAACGCTGCCTCTGCTGCGCCTTCCCACCTGGCAAGGATCTGCTCGGCAGTGCGGTCGCCCTCCCTTGACCGGACGGCGGTGGCCCGCGCGTAGGCAAAGGAGCGACGCATTCCCGCCACGTCTTTGAGAGGAGAGGTCTTGGCCCGTCGCTCTTCAATGGTCCGCGCGGGCTCGCCTTCGAAGTCGAGAATGATCCAGTCGTCGTCCACGGTTCGAAGCGTTTGGCCGAGGTGATAATCGCCGTGAACACGGATCTTAAGGTGATCGATGAGTTCCGCGTGCCCCGCCGCGCGGCGGCGTAGGGCCGGAAGGTTTGGCTCGATCGCTTCAAGCATCCTCACCGCTTGACGGGGCATGCGCTTCCGATGCTGTAGGAGAGCTTGCCAGACATCGCTGACGGCGGTGGTCGTCGTGACCGTCCATCCGGCCACGTCGTCACGAGAGATTCGTTCCGCCTGAAAGACTTCATCATCTGGCGCGCTGGCCAGTGCTTGATGCAACTCGCCGGTACGGGTGCCGAGAAGCCCCGCGGCCGCGACGCTCGGATCGACCCGCGACAGGGTCGCCATACTCGTCAGATTGCCGAGTAACCACGACCAGCCGTCTCCAATGCTGGGCATAAACGTTTGAACGATTGCTATCCCCACCGGCGGCGCATCGCCGGTCTGGTAGTCGCCGGTTGCCATGAGACGGGGAAGATGGCGAAACGACGTCTGATAACTGAGAAAGCGGCTGATCTCCTCGTCTGGATTATGACCCGGACGGAGGCGACGGAACAGTTTGAGAAAGAGCGCGTCGCCAAATATCACCGAGGTGTTACTTTGTTCGGCTGTCCCGACTCTCGGCGGGCGCGTGTATGCCGCTGCGAGGTATCGATCCAGCCTCCCTTCGACGGTCCACGTGAATCGTCCCTTTTCGGTGAGCCAGATTGCGCCGGTGCTCACCTCGTCTAGGAGCCAGGTCAGAAAGGACGGCACGGTCACGGCATCGGAGAGGAACCACTGGCCGTTTCCCGACTCGATCTCCAGGAGTATTGTTGCGGATGCTGGTCGACGTGGCGTTGCAAAGAGCGGCATCAGATAACGCATCGCCGAAGCACCTTCGACGTTGACCGTGACGATCGCTATGACATGCCAGGCATCTCCTCTGGGCCTGACTGACAGGTCATCGACCGCTACGTCCGTCAGGCGCAGGTCCTTACCGCCGAACCACCGCTGCGCCGGTATGAAGTCGAGCAGAACAGCCGGCAAGTCACGCCGAACGATGACGACCAGTTCGTCGGCGGATATCGACTTTGGGATCGCGTCGGGAGGAAACGTCATCCGTTTGTTGAGTCTGCGGGTGGCTCCAGACGGAACCAGTAGAAGGCATGGGGACCAAGCGTCAGGAAATACGAGAGATCCCCGATCATCGGGAACTTCGTTTCGCCGATCAGCTCAACAGGCAGCCAGCCGTTGAACTCCCGGAGGTCGAGCTCGCAATACTGGACGAACCGAGACAGATTCACGACGCAGAGAATGGTTTCGTTCTCGTACCGGCGAATATATGGCATGACCTTCAGGTTGTCCGGATGCAGAAACTCCAGGCTTCCGCGGCTGAACGCTCGATAGCGCCGACGCACCGCGATCATCCGCTTCATCCAGTTCAGGAGAGAAGTTGGGGTTCGCTGCTGGGCCTCGACGTTGACCGCCTGGTACCCATACACCGGATCCATGATCACCGGCGAATAGAGACGGGCCCAGTCGGCACGCGAGAAGCCGGCGTTCCTATCAGGGGACCATTGCATCGGGGTGCGCACCCCGTGACGGTCACCCATGTAGATGTTATCGCCCATGCCGATCTCGTCACCGTAGTAGATGACGGGCGTTCCGGGCATCGAGAGCAGCAGAGAGTTCATCATCTCAATCTGACGGCGACCATTGTCGAGGAGCGTCGCCAGACGTCGGCGGATACCAAGATTGATTCGCATCCGGGGCTCGCGGGCGTACTCGTAGTACATGTAGTCGCGCTCGACATCCGTGACCATCTCCAGCGTCAGCTCATCGTGGTTTCGGAGGAAGATTGCCCACTGGCAGGCGTCAGGGATCTCCGGCGTTTGCTGCATGATCTCGACGATCGGAGTCCGGCTCTCCCGTCTCATCGCCATGAACATGCGCGGCATCAGCGGAAAGTGAAATGCCATGTGGAACTCGGGGTCTTCCGGGCTGCCGAAGTACTGGACGACATCGCTCGGCCATTGATTCGCCTCGGCGAGGAGGACCGATCCGGGAAACTCCTCATCGACCATTCGCCGCAACTCGCGCAGGAAGTCATGCGTTTCCGGCAGGTTCTCGCAATTGGTGCCTTCACGCTCGTAGAGATAGGGAACGGCATCGCACCGGAAGCCATCGAGACCAAGGTTGAGCCAAAACCGGGTGATGTCAAGCATTTCCCTCCAGACTTGCGGGTTGTCATAGTTCAGGTCCGGTTGATGGCTGAAGAAGCGGTGCCAGAAGTGTTGCTTCGCGATCGGATCGTATGACCAGTTCGATACTTCTGTGTCGGTGAAGATAATTCTTGCGTCGGGATATCGGGTCGCGTCATCGCTCCAGACGTAATAGTCGCGCTTCGGTGAGTCAGGATGACTCCGCGCTTCCTGGAACCACGGGTGCTGGTCTGAGGTGTGGTTCATGATGAGGTCTACGACCACCCGTAGACCCTTCGCGTGGGCCAGATCGACAAAGGTCTTGAAGTCGTCGACGGTTCCAAAGTCGGGGTGAATCGCGGTGAAATCCGAGATGTCATATCCGTCGTCGTTGAGTGGAGACGGGTACATCGGTAACAGCCATATGCAGTCGACACCGAGGTCACGGATATAGTCGAGTTTGGTCGCCATGCCGCGAAAATCACCTATCCCGTCGTCGTTGGAGTCAGCGAACGATTTGACGGGCGCCTCATAGAAGATGGCGTCCTTGTACCAGAGCTGGTCTCGGTTCAGCATGCTTGCCGCCTTTAGATCGATTGCCGTCTGAGGGGCCGATCGGTTGTGCCCGGCCGATTATCTGTTGCATTCGTCGTCAGGTGAAGGGCACCAACTGGCCAGAGGCCGTGCTGTTTTTTTCACGACCTCTTCGGAGGCAGTGCTGGAGGGAATGATCCCGCCGTCCTTTCAGTTGACGCGCTTGGCCAGCCAGGGATGGTCAGTAACATGGTTCGGCATAGTCGACGTGCAGCCAGCGTTTGATGTCGAAGAGCATGGCGGGTTGCCGTTGCGGATCGAGACGCAGGTGCTGTCGCTCACCTGTCCAGATAAACGTTTCCCCGGTAAGGAGTTCGGTTGCTCGATATTGTTCGTCAGCATTGATCCCGAGGGTGGTTATCGGGATGACGACGGTGGACTCATGCGGTTGGAACGGATCCAGATTCACGACAATCACCACGATATCGTCGTGCGACTCCGTCGCTTTCATATAGGCGATAACGTTGTCGTCGTCGCTCCCAAGAAAACGCAAGTTGTCGTATTCCTGGAGCGCAGGGTGCTCCCGCCGCCGTCGGTTGACCAGGGTAATGTATTCAATGATATTTCCCGGCCGGTCCCAGTCCCAGACCTTGAATTCATATTTCTCTGAGTTCGCGTATTCCTCTTTGCCTGGGACGGCCGTCGCCTCGCAGAGCTCGAACCCGCTGTAGATGCCGTAGACTGACGACAAGGTGGCGGCCAGTACTGCCCGCATTTGAAACGCTGGTCGACCGCCTTCCTGCAGGATGTACGGCAGGATGTCATGGGTATTGGCGAACAGATTGCCTCGCAGGTAGTCGGCGACCTCGGTCTGGGTGAGCTCGGTAAAGTAGTCGATCAACTCTTGTTTGAAATTGCGCCAGGTGAAGTAGGTATAGGACTGGGTGAATCCCGCCTTGGCGAGCGACTTCATCACCTTCGGCCGCGTGAATGCCTCGGAGAGGAAAACTGTCTCTGGATGCGTTCGCTGCACCTCGTCGATGAGCCATTCCCAGAAGGCGGTCGGTTTGGTGTGAGGATTGTCGACCCGAAAGGTCGTTACCCCGTGATCAATCCAGAAGAGCACAATTCTCTTCAACTCGTGCCACAGTCCGCTCCACTCGGGTTGGTCGAAGTTGATCGGGTAGATGTCTTCGTACTTCTTGGGCGGGTTCTCGGCATACTTGATACTGCCATCAGGTCGCTTCGAAAACCATTCTGGATGCTCGCTCACCCACGGGTGGTCAGGTGACGCCTGAATGGCAAGGTCAAGCGCCACCTCCATGCCCTGCTCGCGAGCGGCATCGACGAAATGACGAAAATCGTCGAGTGTCCCCAGATTCGGATCGAGCGCGTCATGGCCCCCGTGCTGATTGCCAATCGCGTAGGGCACTCCCGGATCGTCTGGACCTGCGATCAGGGTATTGTTTGGCCCTTTCCGGTGAGCGTGACCGATCGGATGAATCGGGAGGAGATAGAGCACGTCGAAACCCATGGCGGCGATGGCCGGAAGACGTGCTTCGGCCTCCCGCAATGTCGCGCCTCGGCTAGGGACGCGTCCGGCCGAGCGGGGAAACATGGCGTACCACGCCGCATACCGCGCGCGGACGCGATCGACGACGAAGCTCAGCGTTGGCTGGTATGTCGACGCTCCCAGTCGAGATCGGTTGCGTCTCATCGCGGCGATCAGCTCGGCTGTCATGGCCCGGTCGATCGCGTTCGGTGGCGAGGGTGCGGCGTCGATCGTCTGAAGAGCCGCCTGGATGATCTCACGATCTTGCGCGTCTGCCCGAGAGACCGCTTCGGCGACGATGGATCGTCCTTCGAGCAGTTCACTGGTGACGTCAAGACCGGCCGCGACCTTCTTGGTGATCTCGTCAAGCCAGGTGCTAAATCTGTCTGGAAACGCCTGAATGGTGTATTCATAACGCCCATTCTCCGTGAGCTCGATCGAGGCGGACCACCGATCGTTGTCCACGTGCTGCATCTCCGCCTCGTGCCACACTGAGTTGTCCCGTTTGCGGTACCGGAGCACTGTGGCAATGGCGTCATGGCCCTCCTTGAAGATATCCGCCTCGACCAGCAGGTGGTCACCGACCTCGCGCTTCACCGGGTACCGACCGCCGTCGAGCTCGGGCGAGACCGATTCGATAATGATGCTTGGCGGTGGCATCCTGGATGTGTCATCAAACGCGCAGTTGTCGATCATCGCTGGTCGCGGCATTACGATCTCCCTATCCCGGCTCTGTCCTGATGGTGATTGGCGCGCGTGGTCACGCGCCATGATGCCGACCGTTGGACCGGATGCGCAAGAGCCACCTGATTATGCCAAGATCATCACGTTGTGGCGCACGCTGCCGTCAGGGAGGACCGTGGCTGATACGCCGAGACGAGGGCAGCCGGACGACATTCCTGACCGCCCGAAGCATCCCTCGCGTCATCGGACCAAGGCCATCCTATTGACGATGGCGATCGTCATCGCGGCAGCGGCGATGGTGGCAGAGGAGTGGTCGCCCGGCCGGCCCCCACTCAGCCCGCCGCCTTCGACCTGGCTCCGTGGCGAGGAAGCGACCTATTTCGACTATGTCGCTCCACGCCTCCATGCTGTCATCGTTGAAGGCGACGCCCTGATCGAGCTCTCGGCGACCAAGAGCCGCAATGTCTTCGCGCTGCGCCGAGGTCAGAATCGCATCGATGCAATGTTGGACGAACTTGATGATGAGCGCCGAAGTGGCGAGCCTCCACCGCGGTTCAGTCAGGCACACCAGACCTACGTCGCTGCTGCGGCCGATATGCGAGCCGGTATCGACGATTCGCGTACGGCGATTTCGCACCTTGACTGGGATGCGGTCCTCGGCGCCGCCGCCACCTTTCGTCAGGGTGTCGACGGCGCCAAGATCGCTCGACGCGAGCTCGACGCGGCGGCTGGCGTAACCCAGGCGACACTACAACCCCCGCCAATTCAATAGAGGGTGGAGCGCGCGACCGGCGTGGTTATCCGGCTTGTTAGACGTTGACATCGTTGCGCCCATGGCCTATAAGCACCATTTTGACTGAGACCATGCTCGGTGGCGTGTTACGCTCTCAGGCGGACAGACGCGACGGGCCACGGGAGCGCAGCTACCTCCACGGGACGAGTTTGCTGCCTGGGAGACGTGATGCGTTATCAAGTGACCTACCAGCTCGCCGGTGAAGAACGAATTGACGATGTCGAGGCGGATGACGCCCCGGCAGCAGCCGGGATCGTCCGCGACCGGCACGGCCGGTCCGCCGACCTTTTCGAGTTAATCTGGGTACATCTCCTCGACCCGGACGCGGAGAGCGACGGCACGGTGGCGCCAGACGCGACCAACGGCGACAGCTAGGCCGCGAGCTTGACCGACGCTGAAAAACGCTGATAATGGTGTACGTACGCGAACCACTGGCTTTCTCAATATGTGAGTCCAGGAGATTTTGTGTCTGCCACTGGCAGTTCGCGCAGCTCAATCCGGCGGACAAAGCTGTGGCCCGGAAAGCCCTCTCCACTTGGCGCCACCTGGGACGGACAAGGGACGAACTTCGCCCTCTTCTCCGAAGGGGCATCCTCGGTGAAGCTCTGTCTCTTCGACAACGCTGACGACACTCATGAGGCCCGCTGCATACCTCTCCGGGAGCAGACGGCGCATGTGTGGCACGGCTACTTACCGGGAATTGGGCCTGGCCAGCTGTATGGATTTCGAGTCGCAGGTTGTTATGATCCGGCCAAGGGCGCACGCTTTAACCCAAATAAGCTCCTGCTTGATCCCTACGCTCGTGCCATTGCCGGATCGATCGACTGGTCCGCCCCGGTCTACGGCTATCGCCTCGGTGATCGAGCGGCTGATCTGGCACGGGATAACCAGGATGACGCGGGAGGCGTCCCCAAGGCTGTTGTGGCCACGCCTTTCTTTGACTGGGATAACGATAGACCGCCACGAATCCCTTGGCACGAGTCAGTTATCTACGAGGTCCATGTCAAAGGGTTTACCACTCGGCACCCAGACGTGCCGCCCGAGCTGCGCGGCACCTACAGCGGCATGGGCCATCCGGCGGCGATCAAGTACCTGACTGACCTCGGTGTTACCGCGGTCGAACTGCTTCCCGTCCATGCTTTTCTCGATGATGCATTTCTTCTGGAGAAAGGCCTTCGCAACTACTGGGGCTACAACACCCTCGGCTACTTTGCACCAGAAGGCCGGTTCGCCAGTCTTGGAACCCATGGCCAGCAGGTCGGTGAGTTCAAGACCATGGTCAAGTCGCTGCACGCGGCCGGGATCGAAGTCATCCTCGATGTGGTCTACAACCACACCGCCGAGGGAAATCATCTCGGTCCGACGCTGTCTTTTCGCGGGATTGATAACAACGCCTACTACCGACTGGTGCCGGACCAGCCCCGCTATTACATGGACTTCACCGGGACCGGCAACACCCTCAACGTCCGTCACCCTCAGGTTCTCCAACTCATCATGGACTCCCTGAGGTACTGGGTGCTTGAGATGCATGTCGACGGCTTTCGGTTCGATCTTGCCTCGGCGCTCGCGCGGGAGCTCTTCGACGTGGACCGCCTTTCGGCCTTTTTTGACATCATCCACCAGGATCCGGTCCTGTCGCAGGTCAAGCTGATCGCGGAACCCTGGGATGTCGGCGAGGGTGGGTATCAGGTCGGCAACTTTCCGGTACTCTGGACCGAGTGGAATGGGAAGTACCGCGATGCCGTTCGCTCGTTCTGGCGAGGTGATGACCGGTCGGTCGCTGAGATGGGCTACCGGCTTACCGGGTCGAGTGACCTGTACCAGGCTGATGGCCGCCGTCCCTATGCCAGTATCAATTTCGTCACCGCTCACGATGGTTTCACGCTCGAGGATCTGGTCTCCTACGAACAGAAACACAACGAGCAAAACGGCGAGCACAATCGTGATGGTTCGGATGACAATATCTCGTCGAATTACGGGGTTGAGGGTCCGACTGATGATCCCTCGATTCGCGACCTTCGCGACCGGCAGAAGCGAAACTTTCTGGCGACGCTGCTTCTCTCCCAAGGCGTTCCCATGCTGTGCGGTGGTGATGAGATTGGACGCTCCCAGCGAGGCAATAACAACGGTTACTGTCAGGACAACGAGCTAAGCTGGTTCACCTGGGATACCGGTGAGCGAGAGTGCAACCTGCTGGCATTCGCTCGGCGACTCATCCAGATTCGGGCCGACCAGCCAGTGCTGCGACGGCGCAAATTCTTCCAGGGCCGGCGCATCCGCGGGTCGAATGTTAAAGATGTCACCTGGTTGCGCCCTGATGGGGAGGAGATGACCGATGCGGAATGGGCAGACGCGCATTACCGGGCGCTCGGTGTCCGCCTCGCGGGAGATGCGATCGACGAGCAAGACGACCGTGGCAACCGCATCCGCGGCGACACCCTCCTCATGCTGCTCAGCGCGGAATCGAGCCCGGTACCTTTCCGCCTGCCTCGCTTTCAACGGAGCGATCGATGTTGGGAGGTCCTGATTGACACGGCCGACCCGTTACCGGCCACTCATCGGCGGTTCGACGGTGGCGCAAGCCTCGACCTCATCAGCCATTCATTGATGCTCTGCCGCCGGGTGCCCTAGCAACCGAGACGGGGCATGGCTCTCATTGCCGACGTGCAGATGACGACCTAATGGGCGTCGGTTCCGACGAGCGCCAACAACTGCCGCATGCGTTCCGCCTGGAGCGGCGTCACATCGCCAAGGAGCGCCGCGAGCCGGCGCTTATACGCCGGACCAAGCTCCTCAAGGAGTCGCTTGCCAACGGGCGTCAGCGACGCGAGCACCATGCGACGGTCGGCCGGGTGTGGCCGGCGGTCCGCCCAACCCTGGCGCGCGAGAATGTCGACATAGAGGGTGGCAGTCCGTCGCGCCACCGCCAGCCGGCGGGCGAGCTCGGATGGAGCAAGACCGGTCGGGTCAGCAGCACCCAGCTCGAGCAACGCCCCGAACGCTCCGGCCGTCAGATCGAGATCCGCCAGCAGGTCGGCGGCGGCCCGATCCAGTGCGCCCGCCGTCTTGAGCAATTGCATGAACGCAGTGAAACGCGTGCGGTCCTCGGGATCGTGGACGGTCAGGTCGTGTCCTGGTTCCATCGTCAGCCAGCCAGGGTGGACCGATCGGTTCCCAGGGATGGATGGGGTGGCAGCAGTATCAACAAGAACTGGTGGGCAGGTTGCTACTTGGCTCACGTGTCGTCTCCTGGCTCCGATGCCACACATGCCGATGAGCTAACGCAGCGGGTCGGTTCGCGGAATGACCCGTCGGTCCTGGGCGGTGACCAGCTACGACTGAACTTCAAACTCATGGTACAGGCGAAGGACCGGGGACAAGGACAGGAAGCATCAGCGTCTTTTGCGTCGTCCTGTCGGACAGGCTTTGATCGTTTGTCAGGAAAACTTTGACACGCCCGTGATCTGGTAGTGCCGGGCTAGTCGTCATCCTGAGTCAAGAGGCCGGCTCGAAGCGCGTACCGAACAAGCTCAGCCCGGTTGATGAGACCGAGTTTTTGCATTGCGCGGTGACGGTACGTCTCAATTGTTTTTGGGGAAAGCGACAGGATGTCCGCCCCTTGTTGCGCGGTGTGTCCGGCGGCCGTGAGCTTCACGACCTCGCGCTCCCGTTCTGAGAGGACCTCCCCTAGATCAAGTTCGTCACCGCTGTGGACACGGCCGAGATAGCCACGAAGAAGAGTCTTCGTCGCAGCGGGATCGAGAAAGACTTCACCGCGGGCGACGGTCCGCAGGGCATTCAGAAGATCGGTGTGAGCACTCGACTTGCGCACATAGCCGGAACCGCCCGCTTCAAGGACGGGCAGGAGATACCGCTCCTCTGCATGCACCGTGAGCACAAGCACCTTCGTCGGTAGACCCAGTGAGGTAATCTCGCGGATGGTCTCTAGTCCTCCGCCGGGCATGGAGAGATCGGAGACGACGATCGACGGCATGTATTCCCGGGTCAGGGCTACGGCCGTTGGACCGTCCGAGGCCTCGGCGACAACTCGCATATCAGGCTGGGCTTCGAGGAGCGCACGCAGCCCTGCTCTGACGATGCCATGGTCATCCGCCAGTAACACCCTGATCTGCCCGTTGCAGGCGGTCGCTTCACTCGAAGGTTGCATCACGATCTCTCTGAGGAGAAGCGAGGCGGACTAGTTTGCAGCGGTATAAAGGCGAAAACCTCTGTTCCCAGCGTTGCCTCCGTCCAGATGGTGAGCGCTCCGCCGACGAGTTCCACCCGCTCTGCCATGCCGAACAGACCCAGGCCGAGGCCATGTGCTTGTCGGGTATCATTTGCGTCCAGGTCGAAGCCGACGCCGTCGTCCCTGACCGACAGCGTCACGTCATTCGCTCCACGGTCCAGGTCGATCCAGGCGCGGGACGCCGCCGAGTGCTTCCCTACATTCGTCAACGCCTCCTGAGCGACGCGGTAGAGCACCAGCTCAAGCTCCGCATGGAGGCGTCCGCGGATGCCGCGCGCCTGGTAATCGACCGGGATGCCGAGTTGATCGCCGAATCGTTGAGCTAGCTCGCCCAATGCGGCGAGCAACCCGAGGTCGTCCAGTGCCGGCGGTCTCAGCTCCAGGGCGAGACGGCGAACACTTTCCAATGCCTCGGCGGTCGAGGTCTCCAGGTTCGCCGCGGTCCTGCGGACCTCGTCGCTCGGGGAATTTTTCAGGGCGGCAACCCGCAAGAGTTGAGCGAAAAGCACCTGGGCGGTGTCGTCATGGAGCTCACGAGAAATCCGCTTGCGCTCTTCCTCCTGGGCACGAATGACCTGCGATGCGAGCGACTTGAGCTCCGTCCGGTCGCGAGCCAGTTCTTCCAGGGTGCCATTGAATGTCGCGGCAAGGCGCTCCAACTGCGGATCGCCAAACGTGGTCGACCCGGCGCGTGCAGAGAGGTCGCCTGACCGAACGGCGGCAGCGGCTCGTTCCAGCGCGATCAGTGGTTGGAATGCCGCCCGCAGGACCAGATAGTTCACCGAGACGCTGACAACGACTCCCAGCAGCACGAAGCTCAACGCCAGGAGGAGGCCGGTGCCGTTCTGCGGACTGGCGCTCCCAAAAATACCCGCGGTCAGCCAGGTGCCGCCGAACGCGCCAGTGACGACAATGGCGCCATTTGCGACAAGAACCTTATAAAGGATGGGCAGCTGAAGCAGCCGGCGTCGCCAGCCAGTCGCTGCATACTGGACGCGAGACGCACGCTCATCGGCCTGCCACTTGGTCGCGATCTCGGGTATTGCCGAATGCGACTCTAACATGAGCAACTCGTTTTCACCTTGGTTCCGCGTCGGGATCTCAGGGCGCCGTGCCGGACTACTGATTGTGCCCCATCCATCCTGCGATTTTCGACTCGCCCGATGGCTGCCTGTATCAACTGGCGCATCTCTGCTACACTTTTCAGTTGGTCCGACACATGATGATGGAGGCTAGTTTGGCAGCGTCGGCATCGTTCGATATCGTCTCTGACTTCGATATGCAAGAGCTTCGCAACGCGGTCGACCAGGCCGAGCGAGAGATTCATACACGCTACGATCTCAAGGATACGAAGACTGAATTGTCGCTCGCCGACGACGCTCTGACCATCAACTCGGCGTCTGAATACTCCCTCTCCGCCGTTCGGGACATCCTGGAATCGAAGGTGATTCGGCGGGGCCTGTCATTAAAGATTCTCGACTATGGAGATGAGGAAGATACGTCGGGTGGTCGGGTTCGCCAGGTAGCGGCATTGCGCCGAGGCATCCCCGAAGATGTCGCGAAAAAACTGACCAAGCGCATTCGCGACGAATTCAAAAAGGTCACACCGCAGATTCAGGGAGACGCGATTCGGGTGCAAGCGAAGAGCCGTGACGAGCTTCAGGCGGTGATCCAGTCGCTTAAGGCCGAAAATCTACCGGTCGCATTGCAATTCATCAACTACCGATAAATAACGAGAAGGAGTCGCTCATTTTGGGGTCGCCAGCCGCCGATACCGACCTAGGGTTTCACATCGTGACACTCGGTTGCTCCAAGAACCGGGTCGACTCCGACGGTATGGATCACCTGCTACGACAGCGCGGTATGGTCGCGGTTGAACGACCCGAGGACGCGCGGGTCGTCATTGTCAACACCTGTGGCTTTCTGGGTGCCGCCCGGGCGGAATCGGTCGACGCGATCGAGCAGGTGCTGCATGGCAGACGGGATGAACAAATCGTCATTGCCGCTGGCTGCATGCCGGCTCTCGGCGATTATCGGCACGACATTCCCGTTGGCGTCGATCGCATCTTGAGCACACGCGAGTGGTACAAGATTGGGGATGTCGTTGACGGACTGCAAGGGCGCGCGCCCACCCCTGAGGTCGCCGGCTGCGACGGGATGCTCACCACCTTCAGTCGCACCAATGCTGGCCCTTCCGCCTACGTCAAGATTGCCGATGGTTGCGACCACAATTGCGCATTCTGCACGATCCCCAGCATCAAGGGGCGTCAGGTCAGCAAACGGCCGCTCCATGTGATCCAGGAGATCGTCGATCTCGTCGCTGGCGGCACGCGCGAGATCGTGCTCGTGGCGCAGGACACGATCCGCTATGGCGCGGATCTCGGCATGAAGCATGGTCTGCCTCAACTCCTGGAAATGATTGTCGAGCAGGTGCCAGATTTGCCCTGGCTCCGGATGCTTTACATCTATCCAAGCCCACTGACCCTGCGCATGGTGGACGTGATGGCTCGCCATGGGGCGTTGCTGCCCTACCTCGACATGCCCGTTCAGCACGCCGATAAGCGCGTGCTCCGTTCGATGAATCGCCCCAGTGATGTCGAGATGACCCGACGACTCGTCGACCATGCGCGGACAATGTTGACAGATCCCGTCATGCGCACAACGTTCATCGTCGGCTTTCCCGGCGAAACAGATAGCGAATTCCGACGTTTGGTCGATTTCGTCGAGGAGATGGAGTTCGACCATGTGGGCGTCTTCACCTACTCCGTCGAATCCGGAACGGCGGCCGCGAACCTCCCGGACCGGATTGCCCCTGACGTGGCCGAAGAACGACGTAACGTGTTGATGGAAACGCAGCAGGCGATCAGTCTGCGGAAGAACCGGGCGCTGGTCGGTCAGCGGGTGCAGGTGCTGATCGAGGCCATCGGGGAGGCTGAGGATGAGCTTGGCAACGTCGAGCCGGTCTCGGTCGGCCGCGGTCGCCGACATGCTCCGGAGGTAGACGGGCTCGTGTTCGTGCCGGGAGCCATTCCCGTGGGCACGCTCGTTGAACTGGACATTGACGAGGCCGGACCCTACGACCTTTGGGCGATGCAACCTGGGATGTCCCGACCGGTTAGCGTGCCTTTGGAGCCGATCGGGGGCCGGGAAGGACGGCGCCAACACGCTCCAAGAGGTCGCTCTCGAGGGGCGAACCGACCGGAAAGACGCGGACAGGGTCGATCGGTGCCAATGGCCAGACACGTTGGAACATGACCCACTGATCGGGCGTGGACCTGATCGCTTGTTCGAGAAGATGAACGATTTGTTCGAGACCGCGGTCAATGTCCGCGTCGAGATCGTCCGTTTTGTCGATGATGAGCGGTTTGATCAACGTCACGTCGCAGCCACGGTCTGTTCGGCGGGCGAAGACGCCTACAATCGTTGATCCTGTGTCGCGGGCGATCCGGACCACTCCTGGCGGCAATGTCGTCGGCTTCCCGAAGAACGTCACTGGACGCCCATTCTGGAAGAAGTCGTAGTCTCCGACGAACGCCGCGCATTCCCCCCGCCGCAGCGCGTACATGACTTTTCGAATCCCCGATGGGGTCGCTTCCACGACTGCGGCGCCGTGTGACCGGCGTAGGTAGGTGACAGCGTCGAAGATGAAGCGGGCCGCCGTTCGACCGGTGACCGAGGTGACGTTGTAGCCACGGATCGATAACGCATGACCGATATAGTCGAATGCGCCGAGGTGAGCGGTAAAGAGCACGACCCCACGACCCTCTGAAAGCGGCTGCTCGATATACGACCAGTCGCCTTCGACCAGGGTGAGCGACCGCATGAACGACTCTCGGCTCAGTCGCGGCGTCAGCAGCAAATCCGCAAAGTTTCGAGCACTCTCACGAAAGATGTTGCGCACGGCGTCGTGTATCTCCTCTTGGCTCGTGCCCGCGGCAAAGACGTTCTCAATATTTGCGATGATGTTTTCACGATAGGTCTTTGATAACCGGAAAAACGCATCACCGAGACGGTCAGCGATCCAGGCCCGAACCGTCCCGGGAAGGAGCTTCGCGATCCATGAAAAGACCTCGGCCATCGCGATGCTTAGGAGATAGCGAAGCTCGCGCCGTTCCTCGGTTCGGAATCGCTCACTCGCGCGCCGCGCGCGCTGCGTCGACCGCAGCAGAGCATCACTGAGCCGGGGGGTGTCTCGATCATTGGTCGACCTTGAGACTCCGTCGAGCGGGTCCCCACCACTCACCTGGACACCGATGTCACGTTCGACCACGTGGATCCCGTATTCCTTCGGCGGGAGGTGTCCCTGATACTGTCGCCCGGGGGGCCGAGGCGAGGTTGTATGCACCAAGCGCATCGATGATGACCGGTACTCCACGAATGATCGTGAGCGCGAGGGCGGACCAGACAATGATCCATCCGGCGGCGTTGAACCACGCCATGCCATAGAGGGCGTCTAGCGCTCCGTCACCCGTGGAGCGATCGCGTCCGAACTGGACATAGCCAGTCAGGAAGACGAATCCAAGCGCCTTCGCATAACCGAAGAGCGCTCTCATGAAACGTCCAGCCGTCAGCCAGCGCGTCAGCGCGGACCGCATCATATTTCGCTCGCCAAAGGCAGTCATCCCGTCGGCATACGAGAGCGATCGGAGCGCGTCCACGACCGACCCCCGCGTGACGACCACGAGCGGTACCCAGACCCCGACCAGGTCTAAGTGGGCGAAGACGATCCAGAGGATCTGCTCGACAACCCGGTCACCCGCGATGTCGAAGACGGCACCAAACGGAGATGTCGAGCCACGGCGTCGGGCAACATAACCATCCAAACCGTCCCCGGCGAAGACCAGCGCCACCAGCGCCATCGCGAGCGCGACAGCGACCGGACCACGGTGATAAATCATTGCGACGACGAAGAAAAGCAGCAGCAGACGCCCGACGGTGATGAGATTGGCCATCGTGAGCCGGTCGTCTCCCTCCGGGCACTGGTATGGTAGGCCGCTCCGCTGAGAAGCCGTGCCGGATTATCACCCAGGCCTCCCTGTAGCTCAAGCTTGGGCACGCTGGTGACGCCACGAGGAGCGAACAGGACTATAGGAAGTCGGTGACGGCCATCCAGGCAACGACATGGACCAACAGGGTGCCTCCAAGGAGCACCCGCGCGGCAAAGCGGTCGAACGACGCGGTAAACCAGGCGATGGTGAAATTGATCAGGGTAACCATGGTGACGAGAAGTGGGATGCGCCACAGGCTCGCCGCGTCTGCCCAGCGATCAGTGAAGCCTGCAGCATCGACGTGAATGCCAATGGTGGGATCGACCCTTCCCACCAGATTGCTCGTAATGGCCGCCATCAGCGCGGCGCTGAACACAGAAATGCCGAGAAGCACCAAGCCAGGGCGGTCCCCAATGAGGTCGGCTTCCGCTACGAATCGCGGCATGGTGACGTTCGGTACGCTGACGACCGGCCGTCCGATCGAGCGCGCAGGTGGTCGCCGCCTGCTTGTGGCCGGAGCGGTTCGTCGCCGTACCCGCGGCTCGGACGGAGAATTGACGGTCTCCTCCCACCGCTCGGCATCCTCATTCGGGACCTGTTCTGTGGTCGCCCTCGTTGGAGCGGGCGGTGCCACCTCCAAAGGTTGATGCGGACGAGTTCTGATCTCACCGGTATCAGAGCGACGGCGGACCGTACTTTCAGTGGTGCGCCGCGTCGCTGATCGGTCCCGTTCCGCGGCTTCGCGATTTCGTTGATCGAGATACCGCTCGACATCGTCCTGATTATCGTCCAGCTGACGACGGACCGGCGGTCGCGACGGTCGCGTCGTCCAGGACGATCCAGCTCCAGGGAACGCACCAGTATCGGTGGTCCGCTCCTGGCGGGGACGGCGACTCTCGTGTGGCTCATCCGGCTCTGGTTGGACCGGACCCGATCGATCGCGTTGCGACATCCTGTGACCTCTTCAGCGGCCCTACTGGTTCGAATCGTAGCGGGCCATGACGGGAGGATAGCACGCGAGCTAGCGGATGTTCGGGACTTGCGTTATGGCGCTGGCTCTGTGGTCGCGTTCGGCGCGACCGGCAACGGTGTTGGCGTGGGCGGCGGCGGGGCGTCCGCCGGAGCCTCAAACTGTGCTGCCGCGGGAGTCGGTGTTGGGTCGATGTCGGCGTCGATCTTCATCTCCGCTTTCCGCTCGGCGAGCCAGGCGTCGACCCGGGCGCTCTTGACTTTATCGATTTGCTCATCGGTCATTGCCCTATTCCGAGCATGGTCGTAAACCTTGATGACGTGCCAGCCGAACTGGCTTTTCACCGGCTCGCTAATCTGACCGGGTTGCAATGCGAACGCTGCGTCGGCAAACGACGGGACCACCTCGACGCGGGTGAACCAGCCGAGATCACCGCCGTTCGCACGGGTGGACTGATCGGTAGACTGCTCGCGAGCTACCTGCTCAAAATTGGCGGCGGGCTTCGTCACCTGGTCATGTATCGAGCGAGCAAGGTCCTCGGTATCAACAAGAATATGCGCGGCGTGGACCTGCTCGGCCGCCTGCCCAACCTGGGCATCGATCGCCGCGGTCACTTTTTCTCGGGCGAGGTCAGGTCGGACGATCAAACGATCGTAGTCTTTTCTCGACATATGGGCGGTCTTGAAGGTCGCGTCCTTGAATTGATCGAAGTTGGCGACGGCTGTTGATTCAGCTTCCGCGGCCCCAGGCGTGCCAGCTGGCGCCGTCGACGCTGCCACGGGGGTGGCCACCGACGTCGCCGGTGATGGTACCGTGGTCCCAGGGATATTCGTAGGGATCGCAGCAGACGAAGGCGGATTTGCGCCCGGCGCACCAGGCAACGGTGCGGAGGTCGGGACCGGTGCGTTCCTCAGTGCTTCTGCGGTGGAGGCTGCCGCGGTCGCGGTCGCCCAGGCGGCGCGCTCGGGGATGAGCGTCGGCGAAGGACTTGGTTGGGCGAGCGCGGAGTTCGATGGCCCGAATCGCCTCACGACATAGTCATTAACATCCTGCTCCGAGATGTTCAGGTTGAACGAGTCGAGGTTCTTGAGAAAGACCTGGCCGTCAACCATCTGCTCCAGGGTGGCATCGTCCACATCTGTGCTGCCCCAAACCGTATCGAGCTCCTGGCGCGCCTGAGCGGCCAGCTGCAGATATTGTGTCTGTTGATCGCCCTGGACGAAGTTTGCAAATTGCTGATACTGACTCGCCTGGTTGATCAGCGTCATCGAGCGATATTTCCAGTAATCGCGACGCTGAATCTCGGTCCCGTTGATGGACGCGAGGACCTTACGCGGCTTGACGATGTAGTCGTTCACTGAGAACACCAGAAGCACCAGCACGGCGAGGGCCGCCGCGATGCCGATCCCCCATCGGAGCTGCCGCTGCCGGCGCGCCTCACGCTCGCGGCGTGAGATTCTTCGCCGGCGCGCAGGCGTCTCCGGCGTTCGACCGGTCAATTGCCGGATTCGCTCGACCGGGCGTTGCGTTGGGGACGACGGACGCCGCCTCTGCATGGGTCTTTGGTCCTCGTGTCATACGGCGGATCCACAAACGTCGTCGGTCATCCCGCGGCCTCAGCCCAACACCAATCCGAACGATGATGATCATGAGCCGCATCGTTGCGACCCTGACGACCGTCATGCTGAGAGTGCTGGATTCGCCTGAGGTTCGGCAAGGCTACGGTTGGGGTGAACGATAGGCCGTTCTAACCCCGTGCTCCGGTCGTGAACGGAATCAACGCAACGTGACGGGCCCGTTTGATTGCGATCGTCAACGATCGCTGATGTCGCGCGCAGGTGCCGGCTTTTCGGCGAGGTTCAATCTTTCCCCTCTCGGAGACATGGCGCCGCAGGCGAGCGATATCCTTGTAGTCCACATCGGCGATGTTATCGACGCAGAACCCGCAGACCTTTCGGCGAGGCATATATCTGCCACTACCAGGGCCACCACGTCGCTGACGAGACTTAGGTCCGTCAGCCGCCGCTCCGCGAGCGCCCGGGCCGCCTGCGCCAAACCGCGACCGCCCCTCGGGACCGTCACCGGGTCGACCGCCCATTCCCTGTCGATCTGTTGAATCACCCATTGCTTCGTCCTCCCGCATAGTTGGGGCAGCTACATGTCGTTAGCCCACTGCTCCGATTGGAGACGTCAAGGCTAAAACGGAACATCATCAAATGACGACGGATCGTTGAACGCCGCATCGTTTTGCTGGCCGCCAGAACCCTGGTCTCGCTGGCCGGGAGCGCCGCCGCCATCGCCGCGGCTGCCAAGGAGCTGGAACTCAGAAACGTTGACATCCAGTGATGTCCGATTTTGGCTTTGTTGATCCTGGAATTCACGCGCTTCCAGGCGCCCCTCGATATAGACTTGTTTTCCCTTTGAGAGGTACCCGCTCTGGCTCAACCCGTCGAGGGTCTCGGCGAGTCGACCCCAGGCCGTCGCTCGAAACCAGGTGGTTCGCTCCTGCTGTTGACCACTTTGATCCTTGAATACCCTGGTGGCAGCGACGCTGAACTGCACGTTCATCGTGCCGTTCGGCGTGTATCGAGTCTCCGGATCCCGTCCTAGATTTCCGATGACTGTGACTTTACTAATGCCCGCCATCTAGGCCTCCTCAGTCGTTGGGACGGCGACGTCTTCAGGGTTTTCGGAGTCACCGTCGGAATTGCCGGTGCTGATCGCGACGTCCTCATCGACGGAAGGGCTCTGGGTCTCCTCGTCGATAGTCGCGGTCGAGGCGTCGGCGGCCGCGTCGCCCGTGGCCATAACCTCGTCGACTAGGGCTGTGGCGGCGGCGTCGAGTGCTGGCGCATCATCGTCGGCGTCCGCCACGACCGTTTCAATCGCCGACCCTACTTCCAGTGGAGCCGTCAGCGGCGACGAGGTGGATGTATCGACAACCGGAGCAGCCCCAGTAGCAACGGGATTAGACGCCGTTGCGCCGTCCGATGCGTCGCTCACGAATGCGTCAGTCGACTCGGATGACGTTGGGGCCAGAACCGTCCCACCAAGATCGCCGTTACTGGCGGCGGGCGCGGCGGCGAGAGCCGCTTCGGCCTGAGCGGCAGCATAGGCCTCGGCCGCGGCATCTTCCGCCGCCACCTCCGCATCCTCTACCGCCCGTGGGTCGATTGGCTGCGGCACATAGGTGGTCACCAGGTGACGGATCAAAATGTCATTGAGCTTCAGGTCCCGTTCGAGATCATCAATGCGATGAGGCTCAAGCTCGATGTGGAACAGAGTGTAAAACCCGTCGCGCAGGTCGCGGCCACCATGCCGGATCGGGTAGGCAAGTCGACGGCGTCCCCACGGGGAATCCCGGCGAGTGTCCTGCACGGTGCCGCCCGCGTCGGTGACGAAGCCGGCGATCCGCTCGATCTGTCCGCCGATCTCTTCTTCTGGCACGTCCGGGCTGAAGATGGTCATGAGCTCGTATTGGCGAGGTTCGCGAGGTTGACCGCGCATAGGCGGCTCCTTTCTCTGGGCGTGCCTTGGGCAGTACCCGCACAAGGATCAATGTCCCGCACAGTCGCCAAAGCAGAAAGGCTATGGATGTGTAGCCGTCCGACATCCGGACAACCAAAAACTATAGCACACGCCTCCTGGAGGAACTCTCAGGCGACTGGTCAGGCAGGGCTGAGCATCAGCCCAAGAATCGCACCGAGTTCGCGGAGGTCGGACTGTGCTTGTCCAATGTCGTCTTCCTCCGGCGCTTCCAGTATGGCTCTCCCGATTTCCATCAACGCTTCGATCGCGGCGGGCGTGTTGAGATCGTCGTCCATGGCGTTCAGGAACCGCTCGCGAGAGGCGGAGATATAGACTTCCTCGGCAACGCCTGACGCCGGAAAGTCAGCGGCTTCCTGAAGGTCAGCCGCGGCCGACGCCCATTCATCCATCTCGCTCTCCATGTATTCCCACCGCGCTCGATAGTGGTTGGAGAACAGATATAGGCGTAGGGCGTCAGCACTGTAGGTTTCGAGCACATCTCGGACAAGGACGAGATTCCCAAGCGACTTGCTCATCTTCTCGCCCTGGTAATCAACCATGGCAACGTGACACCAAAAGCGACTAAATGGCCGCTTCCCGGTCGCGAGCTCACTCTGAGCGATCTCGCACTCGTGGTGCGGAAAAACGAGGTCTTCACCGCCGCCGTGAATGTCTATGGTGGGACCGAGATAGCGCGTCGCCATGGCGCTGCATTCGACATGCCAGCCGGGACGTCCGGGGCCATAGGGAGAGTCCCAGGTCGGCTCGCCCGGTGCACCCGGCTGCCACAGGACGAAATCCAGCGGATCTCGCTTGTTCGGATCAGTCGGATTGTTTCCCCGCTCGTTCGCAATTGGCAGCATCGCCGCACGATCGAGGTGACTCAAGGTGCCAAAGTCTGGATCCGAGTCAATGGAGAAGTAAACACTGCCGTTCACCTCGTAGGCATGTCCCATGGCGACGAGGGTCGCGATCAAACCGAGCATTTCTGCAATGTGGTCGGTGGCGCGGACGTAATGGTCGAATGGAAGCGCGTTCAACTTCCGCAGGTCGGCGAGGTACTTATCGGTCTCCTGACGACCCAGTTCGTCCCACGGCTGTCCCATCTCACGAGCGCGGCGGAGGATATCGTCATCGATGTCCGTCACGTTCTGAACGTACGTTACCGTACGTCCCTTCGATCGCAGCAGCCGAACCACGATGTCAAAGGTCAGAAAGGTGAAGGCGTGACCGATATGGGTCGTGTCGTAGGGTGTAATCCCGCACACGTATATCTTGACGTCGCCATTCGGCGCAGTAAAACGCTCGACGCTCCGCGACTGCGTGTTGTAGAGCTGAAAGCCATTCGCTTGCGGTTGGCCCCTCACGCCTCTGTATGCTCCAGTTTTATCTCGACGTTTCGACCGTTTTTGCATGACATCGATGATGAGTGCGAAGGATGGCGGGTCTCACTTGCGGCCGTAGGAGCGCCAGTATATCCGTTCACCGCAGGGCCGAACGATTCAGTGCAGCGGCGGTCAGCCCATCGCAGTCGTCTGACGATTCCAGTACCGTACCATTCCGCAGTGAGAGGAGAGGAGAATCCCTCCCGGCAGTATCGGAGGAACCAGCGAGGTGATGGGTCGGGGGAAGATGCTCGTCATCGCCACAGGCCTCATGTCGGTATTGGCGCTCGGAGGCTGCGGCGGCATCGGAGGGCCAGTTCCTCCTCATCGCGAGCGCACGCCCGCGGGCACTCCCTCAGCGACAGTCGCGACGACCATGACGGTGATCCCGTCGAGTGCGGCCGGTCCATGTCGTGACGGGCGGCTCATGGTGAGCGACCTCACCAAGATCGATACGGAGTGGGTTGCCGGCGTGCAGGCAGCCATCGCGAAAGGGCTGGCATGGCGTGCCGATGCCCGGCTCATCCGCCTTCGGGTCGGGTGCGGCGTACTGGAGTCGTCATATCGTTGGCAAGGCACGTTCTATTCAGAGTCCGCCCAGAGCTTTTTCCTGAGCGATACCGGTGAGCAGGACCCGGCCGAAGTCGAAGCGTCAGAAATATCGACCCTCCCGACGGGCGCCTTATCGTTCGTTGGATTGCAGAATGCGCTAGCTCGGGCGGGGTATGCCGACGACACGCTGATCAGCGCTACCAGTGGTGTCGAAGTCAGACTCAATACGGACGCCGAGCCGTTCGGGCCGCCGAGCGCTCCGAAAAACGTGGTGTACTATCACGTCGCCCTCGATGACCAGGGAGTGGTCCGGGATATTTTCGTCAGCGCCGATGACTGGATCATCTATCTCTATTGACGATTGGCCTTGAGGTGAACCATTGAAGCAAAACCCGTGACGAGTGCCATGCCCCCGAACGCTGCCCTGGTCGATGGCGACGTTCTGGACCGCTGCGTCGCCATCATCCAGCACACTCCGGCCGGGTTGCTCACCGATATTGACGGCACCATCAGTCCGATTGCGGCAGTACCCGGGGATGCGCGTGTCGATTCGATAGCGCGAGCGGCGCTTGACCGCCTGAATCGCCATCTCGCCCTGGTCGGTGTCGTCACCGGACGCGCCGTGACTGTGGCCCGGGGCATGCTCGGACTTCCCGATCTGCTGTACATCGGGAACCACGGATTGGAGCGTGAATACCGGGGGGAGGCTTGGGCCCATCCCGGAGCCGATGCGGACAGGGCAACCATGGCCGCCGCGCTCCGCGAGATTGCCAGCGGGGCGCGGGAGCACGGGGTTGCCGACGGAGTCGTCATTGAGGACAAGCGACTCTCTGGCTCCATCCATTACCGGCTTGCCCCGGATCCCGATACCGCGCGGTCGGTTCTTCTGCCGCTGACAATGGACGTTGCCCAACGCTCCGGGCTGGTTGTTACCAGCGGTCTTCAGGTCATCGAGTTACGGCCATCGGCCGTGGTCAACAAGGGAACGGCGATGGTCGATCTCGTGGCCCGCCACCGCCTGAGGGGTGTGCTCTTCTTCGGGGACGATCTGACCGACGTCGACGGCTTTAAGGCGATCAGTGAGCTGCGGGGATCGGGAACCATCGACGCCCTCCTGATCGGGGTGGTGTCGCCGGAAACCCATCCGTCGGTGCTCAGCCATGCTGATGTCGTTGTCTCCGGCGTCTCTGGATGTGCCGCTCTCCTCTCCGCCCTGGCCGATACTCTGGCTCCCGAGCCAACTGCCGATGTCGACGGTGGGAGAGACACAACGCCATGACCGTGTGGTGTCGCGATAAGGACCGCCCTCAGAGGCGACTCGTCGATGCTGATCGGAGCTTCGTCCAATCACCGGCGACATTTACGGCTGTCACGACCCTCGTGCTCGCCCTGACCCTGGCATCGCCGGCCAAACCCCCCTGGGGTAGCCAGGTGAAGAATCTGCCTGTAGCCACAGTGTCAGTTGATGGCGTGCTGGTCCGGGTAGAGGTGGCTCAAACGTCTGACGCGCAGCAGCGGGGCCTGGGGTATCGCGACGGTCTGGCGAATGACACCGGGATGTTGTTCGTCTACGACGATGCGGCAGCCCATACATTCTGGATGAAGGGCATGCGTTTTTGTCTCGACATCGTCTGGATCGAGCGAGACACTATTGTCGGTGCAGCGGAGGGAATCTGCCCGGCGCCCGCCGGAACGACCGATGCGGCTATTCCCCGCGCCCGGGCGCCAGAGCCGGTCCATGACGCGCTAGAGGTCCGTGCCGGGTGGCTCGCGGCGCATGGTCTTGGTGTCGGCTCCTCGGTGGTGGTGCAGGCAGATGCATCGATTGGCTGAACATCTGGGTAGTGGCACCTGGTGGAAACGCCGCGTGTACCACGAGCAACGTTCCTGTGCCGCGATGAACCTGTCCGACTTTCCGCCGACCTCAGCCTGACCGGCCCTTCGGTGAGAGAAGGCATGGTCCCGGTAAGACCCCGAGCGATGCATTGAACGAAGCCGGACCACAGAGTCTCGTGATTCGGCATAATTGACGCTGCGTCAGCGGGGCTGCTAGACTCGATATGCGTCTCCTGCGTCAGAGAAACCGTCGCCATTGGCGGCGGTAGGTGACTGCGTAGGAGAGGGTACAAACTGGCGTTGACCGGAAGTAGTAGGCCACCGAATACAGCGAGTCGCCGGTTGGTGTGAGGCGACGTTCACAGGCCGAACTCGTCCGTGAGCCGCGACAGTGAGACGAGGGTAGCTGTCGCCGGGTAGCCTCCGTTATGGGGCGTCGAGCGGATCAGCGCGACGGAGTCGTTGGTCGCTGCGAATGATCGATCTGGGGCTGTAGCTCAGCTGGGAGAGCACGACACTGGCAGTGTCGGGGTCAGGGGTTCGAGTCCCCTCAGCTCCACCCGGGAGATCATTCAAGGCGGCCGCTGCCCAGGCGCTGGTCAAGCAGGGTGGTACCGCGGAAGGTCGACGGCATCGGTCGAGCCTTTCGTCCCTGAGGGGACGGAGGGCTTTTTTATTGCCCGAAGCCGATGTCGGCAGAGCCACGGACGATCGAGAAACGGGCAGGACACCAGAGCTATGGCTACCGTTCCCACAACCACCACAGGACAACTTCGCCACCCGTATGACGCGGTCTCGATCGAGGCGAAATGGCGCGAACGTTGGGACGCGACAGATCTCTACCGTGTCGACGATGCGTCGCCGAAGCCAAAGTGGTACTCGCTGACGATGTACCCCTACCCGTCAGGAACGCTCCATGTGGGGCACTGGTATGCGTTTGCGATTCCTGATGTCTTCGCGCGGTACCAGCGCATGCATGGATATAACGTTCTCTTCCCCATGGGGTTCGACGCGTTTGGCTTGCCGGCGGAGAACGCCGCAATTCGCCACAAGACTCACCCAGCGACCTGGACTTACGAGAACATCGATTACATGCGCGGGCAATACCGCAACATGGGGGTCATGATCGACTGGTCCCGAGAAGTCGTGAGCTCCACACCCGAATTTTACCGGTGGAATCAATGGTTCTTTCTGCGGATGCTGGAGCGAGGATTGGCCTACCGCGCAAAGGGCCCGGTATGGTGGTGTCCCAAGGATCAAACCGTGCTCGCCAATGAGCAGGTACTCGAAGGCAACGTCTGTGAGCGTTGTGGAACCATCGTTGAGCGTCGCGACCTCGAACAGTGGTACTTCCGAATTACCGACTACGCGGAGGAGCTCCTTCGGGACGCCGATGCGCTCGACTGGCCCGAGCGGGTCAAGGTCATGCAGCGGAACTGGATCGGCCGCTCAGAGGGCGCACAGCTCATCTTTTCGCTCGAGACCGGGGACAAGCTTGACGTCTTTACGACCCGGCCAGACACGGTGTTCGGTGCCACGTTTATGGTTTTGGCACCGGAGCATCCGCTGGTCGATTCAATCACGTCTGCGAATCACCGGGCGAAAGTGACGGCCTATATCGCCCGGGCGCGGGGGACATCGGACATTGAGCGGACCTCGACCGACGAGGCCCGGCAAAAGACGGGTGTCTTCACCGGCGGCTACGCCGTTAATCCCGTGACCGACGAGCTGATACCGATCTGGATTGCGGATTACGTGCTGATGGGGTACGGGACAGGGGCCATCATGGCGGTCCCCGCCCACGATGAGCGCGACTTCGCCTTTGCCCGGGCGTTCGAGCTGCCAATCCGCGTCGTTATCCAGCCGGACGGCGAGCTGGCTCTGGATCCGGTGACGATGAGCTCGGCATATGTGGGGCCCGGACGGCTGGTTAACTCTGGTGAACTCGATGGAACGTCGGTGCCGGACCAATTGCCGGCGATCATTGACTGGCTTTCCGCGCGTGGACGTGGGACGCCCGAGGTCAGCTACCGCCTGCGGGATTGGTTGATCTCCCGTCAACGCTACTGGGGAACGCCGATACCGGTCATCTATTGCGATGATTGCGGCATCTTGCCAGTACCGGACGATCAACTCCCAGTCGTGCTGCCACTTGACGCGGAATTCACGCCGACCGGCCAGAGCCCGCTGGTCCACCACGAGGCGTTCCTCCATGCGGCGTGCCCGGCGTGTGGGCGCCAGGGGCGACGCGAGACCGACACGATGGACACCTTTGTCGATTCGTCGTGGTATTGGTTTCGCTATACGAGTCCGCTTGAAACCTCACTCCCTTTCGATCGAGAACGGGCGGCGGCTTGGTGTCCGGTCGATCTCTACTGTGGGGGTATTGAACATGCCATCCTTCACCTGCTCTACGCTCGTTTCTTCACCAAGGTCTGCCGGGATATCGGCTTGATCGACCATGGTGAGCCATTCCTTCGTCTGCGAAACCAGGGGATTATCCTGGCGGAGGAAGGTACCAAAATGAGTAAGAGCCGGGGTACCCAGGTGGCACCTGATGACCTTGTTGACCAGTACGGCGCGGATGCCTTGCGGCTTCACCTGATGTATCTGGGGCCGTGGGACCAGGGTGGCCCGTGGAACAGCCGCGGTATCACCGGTATGGAGCGGTTCCTCCGCAATGCGTTCGACCTCGTGACTCAGGTCACGCCGGCAAGCGACGGGAAGCCGAGCGACGGAGACGTGCGCCACGTAGTTCGACTACGGCATCGAACTGTCAAACGGGTCTCGCACGACCTCAAGGATTTTCAGTTCAACACCATGGTCGCCGCACTGATCGAGTATGTGAACGAGCTGAAGCGGCTTCGGACCACACCAGTGGCTCAGGCGCCCGAGTGGCGTGACGCGTTACGCACCCTCGTGTTGCTGATGGCCCCAAGTACCCCATACGTCGCGGAGGAACTATGGGAGCGTCTCGGTGAGTCGTTCTCGGTGCACACGCAGCATTGGCCCGACTACGACGACGCAATGACGCGTGATGATGCGGTCGAGCTCGTTGTGCAGATCAACGGCCGGATGAGGGACAAGATTCTCCTCCCACCCGACCTTGACGAGCCCGCGGCTCTTGAGCAGGTCATGGCGCTTGACCGCGTTCGAGAACAGCTCACTGACCTCGATGTGACACGAGTCATCTATGTACCGGGCCGGCTGGTGAACATCGTCGCGAAGTAGAAGCGCGTTCGACAAAACGCCACTCGGTTTGTCGCGTGCTGCCGGTCACCCGGGGGGCGAAGCGTGACATGTAGCGCCGCGGAGTCCACGGGTGGCGGGCGACCGCGGCACCGGCGCTCTACGCGTGCGGTCGACGTGTCTAGTCCGCCGCCGCGACTGGGGCGGGGGTCGTTTCCTCAGCTGGACGCCAGCGCAGGTTAGGGTTCCTGTTGGCCGAGACCTCATCGAGGCGCTTGAACTCTGTACGGTGGGGAGCGTTGATCACTACATCTGGTGACTGCTCGACCTCGTCGGCGATCTGTCGCATGGCCGCAATGAAGAAGTCGAGGGACTCCTTCGATTCAGTCTCAGTCGGTTCGATCATGATCGCCTCGGGAACAATCAGCGGAAAATAGGTGGTCGGCGGGTGGATCCCGAAGTCGAGAAGACGTTTCGCCATGTCGAGCGTCCGCACGCCGGACCGCTTCTGCCGGTTGCCTGACAGAACCAGCTCGTGCATGCAGGGACGGTCGAACGCCACGTCGAACCGGTCTCGCAGACCGGCGAGGAGGTAGTTCGCGTTGAGAACGGCATCCTCGCTGACGCGCCGCAGCCCGTCCGCACCATGCATCCGAATGTAGGTATAGGCACGAATGTGCATGCCGACGTTACCATGGAATGCGTGCAGCCGCCCGATGCTTTGCGACGGCTGATACCACTCGAACGGCTCATCCTCGCTGTCGGTCCGGCGGAGGTGCGGGCCAGGCAGATAGTCGGCAAGCTCGGCACGAACGCCAACCGGGCCGGAGCCTGGTCCGCCGCCGCCATGGGGTGTAGAGAACGTCTTATGGAGGTTGAAGTGCATCACATCGATGCCGAGGTCGGCCGGACGGGCGATGCCGAGAATCGCGTTGAAGTTGGCCCCGTCGTTGTACACGAGACCACCCGCCTCGTGCACGACCCGCACCACCTCTTCGATGTGCTCGTCCCATAGCCCGAGCGTATTTGGGTTAGTGATCATCAGACCGGCCGTGTCCGGCCCGACCATGGACCGTACCTGGTCGATATCGACATTCCCACGACTATCAGATGGGACCGTCAGGACGTCGAAGCCCGCCATGACCGCGGTCGCGGGGTTCGTCCCATGAGCGGAGTCGGGCACGAGAATCCTCGTACGCGCCACGTCGCCCCGCGCCCGATGATAGGCACGGATGATCAAGACACCGGTCAGCTCCCCATGGGCGCCGGCCGCTGGCTGGAGGGTGACGGATGGAAAACCGGAGATTTCGGCCAGCATCTCCTGGAGCTCGGCCATGAGCTCCAGCATCCCCGAGATGGTGGATGGCGACTGCAACGGATGAAGCTGAGCGAAACCGGGATAGCGGGCGACTGCCTCATTGATCTTCGGGTTGTACTTCATGGTGCAGGAACCGAGCGGATAGGTATTGATGTCGATCGCGTGGTTCTTCTGACTCAGGCGCGTGAAGTGGCGAATCACATCGATTTCGCTGACTTCGGGCCAGTCGAGGTGGTCTCGGACGATGCCGGCCGGAACGTCAGTCTCAGGTACATTTGCCGCGGGAAAGTGGACCGCCCGGCGCCCCGGTTTGCTCAACTCAAAAATTAGCGGCTCGACGGCCATGCTTGGTCCTTCCCGCGATGAAACTGGGGCTCTGGGTCATGCGACGTGGTCTACGATCCGCGCCGTCAGGCAGGGACGTGACGATGGTAGCATCGGGTCGTTGGCGGAACAATGGAGGGGCGCTACATCACCGGCTCCGGAGGCGACGGGACGACGGGTGCTCGTTCGTTAGACGTGTCTTGCGTCGAGAGAAGCGCGCTTAGCCACGATTGGGTGCGAACGACGATCGGTACGAGCATGGCGGCGAGCACGACTGCCGCGATCAAGGGCGCCTCTGACCGTCGCGCATAGAGAAAGCCTGCGAGAATTGGCGCCGACGAAAACGCGACCCCGCCGAGCATCTCGCTGACAGCGAAGACTCGGGCCCGATCAGTTCCCGGCGTCATGTCACCGAGGGCCGCGACAAAGAGCGCCCAGGCCGTGAAAAAACCGCCACGGAGGATGAACGCTGGCGCCAGGACCCAAAGATTCCCGGTCCAGATAAAGATCAAGAGGGCCACGGCAACTGACGTTATCCCGGCCGCCACGCCCCAGAGCGGCGATCGTTGAAATTTTACAGTGCGAGCCACCACGAGGCCAAATGACGCCGAGCCGACTGCGGCGCCGGCGCCGAGGACGGTAATCATTGCCGGGGAGTAGCCCCTGATGTCCTGGAGAAACGTGGGGATAAACGATGTTCCTAAAGCGAGCGTGAAGATGGCGGCGAATTGTAGGGTGACGAGCCGGCGAACTGGTTGGTGGGCCATGGCCGAGCGGTAGGTCGCCACTGGTCTGTTCGCGTCGCCAGCAATCGGTCCTCGATCGATACCTGAGAAGCTGAAAATCGAGGCGGCCGTGCACGCTCCGGCTAATACGAATGCTGCACGCGTCCCCCAGACCGCAACGAGCGCGCCGGAAATGAGCGGCGACACGGCGAGTGCGACTGACGGACCAACCGTGAAAACAATGGTGAAGGCACGGACGCGGTGCGCGCCAGCGTGGGTCACCACGTGGGATTGAGCCAGCGGAAACGCAGCTTCACCGATGGACGCGCCCAGCACCATGATGAGCAGGTGGGTCCAATGGGTGGCCAGCGCCGCGCTGATCATGCCGATCCCGGCGGCGCTCCGTGCGACGATGATAACGCGGCGAGTTCCGAAACGCTCCGCCAGTCCCGCCGCGGGTCCGATAGCACCGAGACGCAGAAACCCAGACGCACCCAGCACGAGACCGACCGTGGTAATCGGAGCACCGAGTGCTTCGATCCAGAGCGGCCAGACGGACATATACGCACCGAAGGCGCCCTCGACGAAGACCATCCCCCAGAAGACGCGGCCGAGATCGTGCCCCAATCCGAACTGCCATCGTCCTTCTCGCGCCAACGCAGATGCCCCCGGCCGGTAGATTGACTCGTTCTGACTTTCCGACCAGCATTGTACCGGTCGGACGGAATCGATCGTTCTACCATCACCGGCCCTGATACATTGACCGCGATTTGGCGGCGTGGCACGAGTGGAGCAAGGAACCCGGTGAATCCCTATCTGGCAGCGTCAGTCGCAATGTGCGCCATATTGGCACTCTCCCTCGGCGGGACCGCCTATCTTGCTGTCTACTTCAACCGGCGCGCCAAGGGCGACCTTGAGGACAAACTTCGTCCATTGGCGGACGCCGTCCACGGGACAGTGGATATCGAGCGGGCGCTCGTTGAGGGCAGGCACGACGGCGACCTGGTCTTCGGCCGGGTCGAGACTGGTGCCGGGGGAATCGGCCGGGTCTTTCACGTCGATCGTATCGACGCCGCCGGTGGCGAGCGCTGGGAATGGTCATCACTGCCCTCCCGCAAGGAGCGGCAGACGACTGCCGTGGCGTTTGAGAGTCGCGATCCATCGCTCGCGGCGCGTCTCGATCTCGACTGGTCGTCCCTGTCGACGGCGGTCGCCGACGCGTCCCAAACGCGATTCGGTTTTATCTATGACCCGATCGCGGGGCATGTACGGCTGACCAGAGCCATGAGCTCACGCAATGACATTCCCGACGCCGCGCGATTTTTGGCGCAACTTGATGTGCTCGGAACGATTGCCCGAGCCAACCGCCGCGTCCAGGATGAGCAGCCGCTGCGCGGCGAGCACCTCCAAGAAACGACGGTGACGCCCGACGCATTTACCACGTCCCGCGACCCCCAATGACCACCGATCCTGACGCGCCCCGTCCAACGATGATCCCTCCGCGCCGGGAACCGCTGATTCGCGTCGATTCGGTGGCGGAGGAATATGCCTTCATCGATACATATCCCCCGGAGGATGGTTGGTGGACCGTTGTTTCCCAGAGCCTGGTGGCCGCCGGAAGCGGGCCGGTAGACTGGGTGCTCCTCCGCGCTGTCGAAACCGACCTCGAGTTCGTGGTCAAGTTTGACGTGGCCTCGTTCGTCGACACCTCGCCGCCCGGGCGGGACGCCTCAGAAACGTCTGATCGGCTCGATGTGATCATGAAGCGGGCACTTGACTACGCACGCGAGAATCCGCCGTTTCACCCTGGGAGCATGCCTCGATTCCCGGTGCCTTCCCGGCGCTATGGCAATTGCGTGGAGGTGCCGATAGCGATCCTTGCCGTCGACGCCGGGCGCCGGGGACTCTACGCGCCAACGAGGGTTGTGGCGCTCGATCTTTCGACGGGCGAGCCGGTCGGCATTGGCGAAGCACCCGATTTTGACCCGCAGAACTGGCCACCACGCCGACTCGGTGACTGGCCGCCTGCCGGAGACCGCCCTCTTGGACGGCGTCAACTCCAGGCCACCCTCAATCGCTTCAGCGCTTGCTATCTCCGATTGCTCGACGCCACGGTTCTCGGCCGCGAGTACGAACAGCGGTCGGACGAGGAGCGAGAAGCCGGTGTTCTTCTCACGCAT